>Ga0208788_1000007_pt1 | contig 291285 bp, 231 predicted proteins | sample Wag4_2014_7_11_3_FD_187363 | JGI IMG/M metagenome (GOLD analysis project Ga0208788, IMG submission 187363) | Fresh water mixed with fracking chemicals microbial communities from Ohio, USA - Utica-2 Time Series FC 2014_7_11 (SPAdes) (version 2) ... | reverse complement strand
CAACATCACTGGTGACAGGCACACCCCCTTCGCGAGCAAGCCCGCTCCCACAGGATGGCTGTCATGCTGAAAACCCGTGGGCTTGCTCGCGAAGAGGCCGGTACGTCCAGCATCTTCGGTGACTGATACTCCGCCTTCGCGAGCAAGCCCGCTCCCACAGGGGTTTTGTGTCGATTACAACATTCATGGCCAACCTGAAACATTGTGGGAGCTGGCCTGCCAGCGAAGAGGCCGGTACAGCCGCCGCATCATCGCCTGCCGCACCACCGTGGAAAATGGCGGAAGGTAGCCGGAGTCGAACCTGCCCGGGAACGGATGCCGTCCCCAACCGGGTTTGAAGCCCGGCCGCGCCACCGGGCGCGATTACCTTCCTCAATCATTGCTCGGTTCGCCGGGCCAGCACGTTGTCCGGACGAATCTGACGTCGGTCGCCCATGCGCCGCGTCAGGCCCAGGCGATCGAAATATTCAAGGATCTGGATGCTGCGCTTGCGCCCCACCCCCAGTGCATCGCGAAACGCCGCCACCTGGATCACCGGGTTGTCCTCGGCCAGTTGCAACAGCATAGACGCCAGACGACGAATCATCGCGTCGGTGTAAAACAGGTCGCGCACCACCTGATGCAACAGCCCCAGCCGCGCCATCTTGCGCAGCAACAGCCGCACTTGGGCCTCGTCATGCCCCAGCGCCCGCACCCACGGCGGATCGAAACCCGCCGCGTCGAACTGCGGTTGCAACTGTTGCCACAGCGCCTCGTCCTCGTCACTCAAGCGAACCTGATGCGCCGGCAAATGCAACCACGGACCGCTGGCACTCAAGGCGCCGCTGGCCAGCAATTCGTCGAGCAGGCTGATAAAAGTCCCACGACCCAGGGCGGAGGCGGTAAAACGGCGCAGTCGATCACGATCCGGGCCCATCTGGTCCGGCTCCAGTTCATGAAAGCGCGCCAGATGCGCCAGCAAATCCGACTGCAACGCCTGCCAACGGGCCGCATCGAACAACACCGGCCCTTGCCGCGTCTCGATCAGACGCACGTCATCGGGCAACAACCAAGTGGCACGCGGACGGTTGAACTGACGCTCCAGTTGCCGCGGGTCTACACCTGTATCGCTGTTGGCCAGCAATGCCGGCAGAATGCCCTCCAGCCGCACGGCAGTGGCCAACGCCTGCAACTGCGCGATGCGCTCGGGACTGCGCCGCTGCCGGGTCGGTGCAAACGGATCGAGCACCCGCCCGCCGCCCAGCGTGCGTTGCGCGCTCTGGTCGCGCACGATCAGCGGATCGCCTTGCACCACCTGCACCGGCCCATTGAGCAACAGCTGCGCGAACATGTGCTCGCCCGGCGCCAGGCTGGCACCCTCCAGCAACGCCACCCGCCCCGTCAGGTCCTGCGTACCCAGGTGCACGTGCACCGGTTGAAAGTGCTCGAAATCCCGAGTCTCGCTCGCCAGCAATTGCAGATCGACGTCCAGCCGCTGGGTCGGCGCGTACAGCCACTCGGCCGACAACCACTGACCCCGATGAATCTGCTCCAGTGCCAGCCGCTCACCGCTGATGTTCAACGCCACACGCTGCCCGGCCATGGCGCTTTCAGCCGCTTGATTCTGCGCATGCAGGCCCCGCACCCGAACGGCTTTGCCCAGCGGCCCTAGCAGCAACGTATCGCCCACCGCCACCTGCCCCGACAGCGCCGTGCCGGTGACCACGATCCCGGCGCCCGCCACACTGAAGGCCCGGTCGATCCACAGCCTGAACCCGCCGTCGAGGCTGCGCTGCTGCACTTCACGCTGCGCCGCCAGCAGCGCCTGGCGCAGGGTCTCGACGCCCTCCCCGGTCACGCTCGACAAAGCAATCAACGGCGCCTCGGCATAAGGCCCGGGCGCCAATAACGCGCTGACTTGCTCGCGCACTGCTTGCACCCGGGCCCCGTCGACCCGGTCGATTTTACTGATGGCGACCAAGGCGCGAGGAATGCCCAGCAGCTCGACAATCGCCAGATGCTCGCGGGTCTGCGGCATCACCCCATCGTCAGCGGCCACCACCAACAGCACCAGATCGATACCCTGAGCGCCGGCGAGCATGTTGTGGGTGAAGCGCTCATGACCGGGCACGTCGATGAACCCGGTGAGGGCCGCGCCCGGTTCCAGCGCGGCGTACAGATAGCCCAGGTCGATGGTCATGCCCCGTTCGCGCTCTTCCCGGCGTCGATCCCCGGCCTGCCCGGTCAAGGCCTGGAGCAGCGCGGTCTTGCCATGGTCGATGTGCCCTGCGGTGCCGACGATCACCCTGCCCGCCCCTCGACTTCAAACAGGGCGTGCAATTGATCGAGCTGCGCCAGCCACGCCGGCTCATCGTCCAGTTGCCGCAAGTCGAGCCACAGGGCGTCGTCATCGATGCGCCCCAGCACCGGAATCGGCAGGCCGCGCAACGCGTCCTCCAACTGATGCAAGCTGCGCCCACGCAAACGTTTCGAACTGTGCGGCCGCAAACACAGTGCGGCGCTGGGCAGGCGCGCCACCGGTTGGCTGCCGCTGCCGATCATGCCCAGCGCCGGCTCTGTGCTGACGCTCCATGCCGCGCCCAACACCCTGGCCAACACCGGTTGCAGCCGCTGCGCCTGGGCGAGGATATCCGCCTGGGGCCGCGTCAGCAGGCGCAGGCTCGGCAGCCGTTCGGCCAGTCGATCGGGATTGCGGTACAGCCCCAGCACCGCCTCGAGCGCGGCCAGGGTCAGTTTGTCGACCCGCAGCGCCCGTTTGAGCGGGTTTTTCTTGATCCGCGAGATCAGCTCCTTGCGCCCGACGATCAACCCGGCCTGGGGCCCGCCCAGCAGTTTGTCGCCGCTGAAGGTGACGATATCGGCGCCATCGAGCAAAGCCTGGCGCACCGTGGGTTCGGCGGGCAAGCCCCAGCGCGTCAGGTCCAGCAGGCTGCCGCTGCCCAGGTCTTCGAGCAACGGCAAGCCGTGCCGATGGGCCAGTTGCGCCAGTTCTGCGGTGGGCACGCTGGTGGTGAAGCCCTGAATGTTGTAGTTGCTGGCATGCACGCGCATCACCAGGCCGCTGCGGGGACCGATGGCGGCTTCGTAGTCCTTGGCGTGGGTGCGGTTGGTGGTGCCCACTTCGTGCAGCTTGACCCCGGCCCGGGCCATGATGTCGGGGATGCGAAACGCCCCGCCGATCTCGATCAACTCGCCCCGGGAAATGATGCCTTCCTTGCGCGCCCCCAGGCTGTTGAGGGTCAGCAGCACCGCGGCGGCATTGTTGTTGACCACGGTCACCGCTTCGGCGCCGGTCAGCTCGCGAATCAGCTCTTCGATCAAATCGTCGCGATCACCACGCTTGCCGCTGCGCAGGTCGAACTCCAGGTTCAGCGGATACCGCGCGGCCATTTCCACCGCCTCGATGGCTTCCTCCGGCAACAGGGCGCGGCCCAGATTGGTGTGCAGCACAGTGCCGGTGAGATTGAACACCCGCCGCACCTGGCTGCGGTGTTGCGCGGCCAGACGCTCCGCCACCCGCCCTGCCAGCAATTCGGGCGCGACTTCGACCGCCTGCAGTTGCCCCGTCAGCAGTGCTTCACGCAAGTCATCGAGCAACTGCCGCAGACCGGCGAGCAAGGCGTCGCGGCCATACCGCTCGGCCAGCGGCTGGCAGGCGCCGTGGCGCAACAGGCTGTCGATGGAAGGAAGCCGCACATTCGGGAGGTTGGAACGGGAGGACATCAGGCGCTCCTGCAATGGGGTCGTCGCGCCTGAGTGTAGACGCTGTGCTCAATCGCCTCCCGGTGACAGCAACAGATTGGGTGCCGGGCGCTGGAAGCCTTCCTGTTCCAGGCGCATGTCGAGCATCAGGCTGCCCAGGTCAGCGGACAAGGCTTCGCCCTCGGCGTCGCATTCGAGGTAGATCTGCTTCAGATAGCTGTGGCAGTTGGGACAGGTCTCTGCGCGCAACGGCGCCTTGTCGGCGGCGTGCCGGTCACTGTCGAAGCTCACGTATTGCAGGCCCTTGCTCTGCTCGCAGTACACGCACTTGACCCGCACCACGTGCCATTCGCAGGCACACAGCGAACAGACCAGATAGCGCAGACCGTTGTATTTGCCACGGTGGCGAATGACCCCGGCCATGGCCGGCGAACCGCAGGCCGGGCACTGGTTGAGGCTGTTGCCGGGCTTGAGGTTGAGATCGGGTGTAGTCAGCAGCCAATGGCTCCAGGCCGCCTGCAAGGCCGCGCCGAGAAACGGCACCAGCGCCGCCGGCAGCATACTGAACTGACCACTGACCAGGGCAAGCGCCCAGGCCTTGAGCTGGCCGACACTGGCAGTGCCCAAGGTCGCCACCGCCTGTTCCACCGCCGATTGCGCCGGTGGCTGATAGTCGCGCAGCAAACCCTGCAGATACACCAGCCAGCCATCCTCGCGTACCAGGCTGTCGGCGGCGAACGGTGGCAAGCCATGTTCCAGGCACTGCGCCACTCGCTGCGGGTCCGGCAGCGCCGCCTCGGGAGGGTCGTCCATCAACCGCTGTTGCCCATGGCACAACCCGGCGACCAGGTGCAGGTAATCGGCCAGCGGATGACCCTGCGCCAGACGTTCCAGGCGCAAGGCTCGCAAGGTGAAGAGGTTGTGCGGCGGCAGGTGCAGAAACGGCGGCGCAGTGGCCGCCGCTTCGATTTCTCCAGGTTCGAGGATGGTCGCCAAATCGTTATCCTTTTTTGCTCAAGGGCGGGTCGGGACGCTCGTCCCGGGTGATCTCCCGATACCACAGTTCATGGTGCTTGCGCGCCCACGGCCGGCTGACCCAACCGTGCATCATTGCGCTGACCGAGCCCTTGATCCAGATGCCGGCGTAGATGTGCACGATGATGCTCAGGATCAGCACGAAACCGGCCAGCGCATGCAGCAGCATCGCCCAGCGAATCACCGTGATGCCGAAGTATGCGCTGAACCAGGCGCGCCAGATCACCAGCCCGGTGAACAGCAGGCCCAGCATGCACAGCAGTAAAGTCCAGAACAGCAGTTTCTGCCCGGCGTTGTACTTGCCTACCGGCGGCACGCTCTCTTCATCGTTGACCATCACCCGGTCGATGCGCCGCAGCCAGGTGCGGTCATTGGCGATGAAGTAGTTGGCGCGCCAGAAGCGCAACACCAGGCCGAGAAACAACAGGAACATCAACACCCCCATGTAGGGGTGCAGGATGCGCGTCCAGGGCCCGCCGCCGAACAGGTGGCTGAGCCAGAACAGCGCCGGGTGAAACAGCGCCAGCCCGGACAGCCCGGCCATGAAGAACAGAATCGCCACCAGCCAGTGATTGGTGCGCTGGTTGGCCGTGTAACGCAGGATATGTTTGCGGATCATGGCCGGCCCTCCCGCTTCGGATCATAGGTATGTACCGACGGATCGACTTCATGCACCGCCGGGTCCGGGCCATGGGGCAACTCGTCCTCCTCGACCCGGTTCGGCCCGATTCGCACATAGTGGAAGAACCCGGCCAGCACCGCCGCGCCCATGGCCAGCAGCGCCAGGGGTTTGCTCACGCCTTTCCACAGGCTCACCAGCGGACTGATGACCGGATCGACCGGCAACCCGGCGTACAGCTTCGGCGTGTCGGCATGGTGCAGCACGTACATCACATGGGTGCCGCCGACCCCGGCCGGGTCATACAGCCCGGCATTGTCGAAGCCGCGGCTCTTGAGGTCGACGATGCGCTCGGCGGCGTGCTCCTTCATGTCCTCCTTGGTACCAAAGACGATGGCGCCGGTCGGGCAGGTTTTCACACAGGCCGGCTCCAGCCCCACCGCCACCCGATCCGAACACAGCGTGCATTTGTAGGCCTTGTGATCCTTTTGCGAAATGCGCGGAATGTTGAACGGGCACCCGGTGATGCAGTAGCCGCAGCCGATGCAGTGGTCCTGATTGAAATCGACGATGCCGTTGGCGTGCTTGATGATCGCCCCGGGGCTGGGACAGGCCGCCAGGCAACCGGGCTCGGCGCAGTGCATGCAGCCATCCTTGCGGATCAGCCACTCCAGGTTGCCGGCGTCGGTTTCGTGCTCGGTGAAGCGCATCAGGGTCCAGGTCTCGGCCGTGAGGTCCTGGGGGTTGTCGTAGGTGCCGTGGTTATGGCCCACCTCGTCGCGCAGCTCGTTCCATTCCGAGCAGGCGACCTGGCAGGCCTTGCAGCCGATGCACTTGGTGGTGTCGATCAGCTTTGCCACTTCCTCCAGATTGCGCACCGAGGACGGCACGGTGGTGGTGGCCGAGCGGGCAACGATGTCTTGGCTGGCCATCAGATTTTCTCCACGTTGACCAGGAATGACTTGGATTCCGGGGTCTGGGTGTTGCCATCGCCGAGGAACGGCACCAGGGTGTTGGTCAGGTAACCGTGACGCGTCAGGCCGGTGAAGCCCCAGTGCAGCGGAATACCGATCTGGTGCACCACTTGATTGTTGACCTGCAACGGCCGGATGCGCTTGGTCACCACCGCCACCGCTTCGATGTGCCCGCGCTTGCAACTGACGCGCACGCGGTCACCGGCGACGATGCCTTTCTCCTTGGCCAGCACCTCGCCGATCTCGACGAATTGCTCGGGTTGAGCAATCGCGTTGAGCTTGCAGTGCTTGCTCCAGAAGTGGAAATGCTCGGTCAGGCGGTAGCTGGTACCGGCATAGGGAAAGTCCTTGGCCACGCCGAGGGAATCCCACACCGAATCGAAGATCCGCGCCGCCGGGTTGCTGGTGGCCTGTTTGTTCTGCGGGTGCAGCGGGTTGATGCCGATCGGCGTTTCGAACGGTTCGTAGTGCTCGGGGAATGGCCCTTCGGTCATCTTGTCCACGGCAAAGAACCGTGCCACGCCTTCGGGGTTCATGATGAACGGGCTCATGCCCGCTTCCGGCGCCACGTCGGCCTTGTAGTCCGGCACATCGGTGCCGCCCCAGGCCTTGCCGTTCCACCACACCAGGCGCTTTTTCTCGTCCCACGGTTTGCCCTGCAGGTCGGCCGAAGCGCGGTTGTAGAGAATCCGTCGGTTGGCCGGCCACGCCCAGGCCCATCCCTGGTTCTGGTGCATGCCGTAAGGGTCGCTGTTGTCGCGTCGGGCCATCTGGTTACCGGCTTCGGTCCAGCTGCCGCAGAAAATCCAGCAACCGGAGGCCGTACTGCCGTCGTCCTTCAACTGACCGAAGCCGGCCAGTTGCGAGTTGGCCTTGACCGCCGCGCCGGTGATGTCGGTGAAATCCGTGGTGGCCGTGCCGTTGATTTCCTTGGCCAGCTCCTCCGGCGAAGGTTCGTCGGGGATCTTGTACGGCCACGACAGTTTGAGCAGCGGGTCAGGGAATTTGCCGCCGTTGGCCTGATAACGCTGGCGCAGACGCAGGAACAATTCGGCCATGATCCGCACGTCGGTGCGTGCTTCACCGGGGCCGTCGGCGCCTTTCCAGTGCCATTGCAGCCAGCGGCTGCTGTTGACCAGCGAACCGTCCTCTTCGGCAAAACAGGTGGTGGGCAGGCGAATGACTTCGGTCTGGATATCGGCGCTGTTCACGTCGTTATACGGCCCGACTTTTTGCCAGAACTCCGACGTCTCGGTGGCCAGCGGGTCCATCACCACCAGCCACTTGAGCTTGGCCAGTGCCGCCATCACCCGGTTTTTATCCGGCAAGGCGGCGATGGGGTTGAAACCCTGGCACATGTAGCCGTTGACCTTGCCCTGGCCCATCAGGTCGAACACCTTGAGGATGTCGTACTGGGCGATGTCCAGCTTCGGTAAGTAGTCGTAGGCCCAGTTGTTTTCCGTGGTGGCATTGGCGCCGTACCAGGATTTCATCAGGCTGACGTGGAACTTGCTGTAGTTCTGCCAGTAGGACAATTGCCCCGGACGCAGAGGTTTTTGCGTGCGTTTGGTAATGAACGCGGTGAAGTCCTGCTCAGCATCGCCGGGCAATGTCAGGTAACCGGGCAAGGCGTTGGACAGCAGCCCAAGGTCAGTCAGCCCCTGGATGTTGGAGTGCCCGCGCAGGGCGTTCACGCCACCGCCGGGCATGCCGACGTTGCCCAGCAACAACTGCACCATCGCCGCGCTGCGGATGATCTGCGCGCCGATCGAGTGCTGGGTCCAGCCCAGGGCATAAAGAATCGTCATGGTCTTGCCCGGTGCCGAGCAGGTGGCGATTTCTTCCCAGATCTTTTTCATCGCATCGACCGGCATGCCGCAGATCTGGCTCGCCAGGTCGATGTTGTAGCGGCTGTAGTGCTGCTTCATCAATTGATAGACGCAGCGTGGGTCCTGCAGGGTCGGGTCGACCTTGACGAAACCGTCCTCACCCAGCTCGTAGCCCCAACCGGACTTGTCGGTATAGGCACGCTTGGCGGCGTCGTAACCACTGAAAATGCCATCCTCGAAGCCATACCCGGCTTTGACCAGGAACGACACGTCGGTGTAGTTGCGCACGTACTCGTGCTGGATCTTGTCCTCGGTCAGCAGGTAGTTGATCAGCCCACCCATGAACGCGATGTCGGTGCCGGTGCGGATCGGCGCGTAATAGTCGGCCACCGAGGCGGTCCGGGTAAAACGCGGATCGACCACGATCAGCCGCGCCTTATTGTGCGCCTTGGCTTCGGTCACCCATTTGAAACCGCAGGGGTGCGCTTCTGCTGCGTTGCCGCCCATCACCAGGACCAGGTTCGCGTTGGCGATATCGGTCCAGGTATTGGTCATGGCACCACGGCCGTACGTCGGGGCAAGACTTGCCACCGTCGGGCCGTGTCAGACACGCGCCTGGTTGTCGAACCCCAGCATGCCGAGACTGCGAATGACCTTGTGGGTGATGTAGCCCGCTTCGTTGGACGCTGCCGACGCCGCGAGGAACCCCGTGGTCAGCCAGCGGTTCACCGTCTGGCCCTGCTCGTTCTTCTCGATGAAGTTGGCGTCGCGGTCGGCCTTCATCAGGTCGGCGATGCGATCGAGCGCTTCATCCCAGCCGATGCGCGTCCACTCGCTGCTGCCAGGCTTGCGCACCTGCGGGTATTGCAGACGGCCGGGGCTGTGAATGAAGTCCAGCAGGCCCGCGCCTTTGGGGCAGAGGGTGCCGCGGTTGACCGGGTGGTCGGCGTCCCCTTCGATGTGGATGATGCTTTGCGCGACATTCTTGGCCGTATCGCCCTGGCTGTACATGATCAACCCGCAACCGACCGAGCAATACGGGCAGGTGTTGCGGGTTTCATGGGTGTGGGCGAGCTTGAAATGACGCACCTGCTCGGCGAAGGCAGGCGTCGGGGCCATGCCCAACGCGCCCAGGCTAGAGCCTGCAAGGCCGATACCGGCGACCTTGAAGAACTGACGACGGCTGAGGTCCATCGTGCACTCCTGATCAGGTGGAGATCCGGTGCTTTGCCGGATTTTTCGGACAATCACGGTGGCGGCAGACGGGCTGCCGACATTTGAACTCTAGCCAAGGCTGTCGAAATCGCCATGACAGCCGACCGTCGGGCAACACCTCCCTCTGTAGGAGCGAGCTTGCTCGCGATGAACGTCGGGACAACGCGGGCATTCAGACAGCCAGCGTTATCGTTGACCACCATCGCGAGCAAGCTCGCTCCTACAGGGGTTGGCGATTATCATGGCGGCATTCCCTACCCCGTTTTCACGAGACCCCGCATGACTTTCGATTTCGATCAGGTGTTCGACCGCCACAACACCGGCAGCACCAAGTGGAGCCGCTACCCGGCCGATGTGTTGCCGATGTGGGTCGCGGACATGGATTTCGCCGCGCCGCCGATGATCATCCAAGCCCTGCAAAAACGCCTGGAACATCCGATGGTGGGCTACAGCGTGGCACCGGACAGCCTGCGCGAGGCCATCGTCGCCGACCTGTGGAACAAATACGCCTGGCGCGTCGAGCCCCAGGAGCTGATCTTCCTGCCGGGCGTGGAGTCGGGCTTCAACATGGCGCTCAAGGCGCTGGTCCAGCCATCACAGAACGTCGTGGTCCAGGTCCCCAACTACCCGCCGCTGCGCCACGCGCCGGGCCACTGGGGCTTGAACAAGGTCGAGCTGGACTTCGACGCCCAGGCCGACGGTACTTACACCACGCCCCTCGACACCCTGAGCCAGTCCCTGCAAGGGGGCGGCGCCCTGCTGCTGAGCAATCCGCACAACCCGCTGGGCAAGGCTTTCCCTCGGGCGGAGCTGCAAGCCATCGCCGATATCTGCATCGAGCACAATGCCTGGATCATCTCCGACGAGATCCACGCCGAATTGTGTTTCGACGGTCGCCAGCATATTCCGATGGCCACCCTGAGCCCGCACGTCGCGGCACGCACCATCACCCTGATGTCGGCCAGCAAGGCCTACAACATCGCCGGGCTGAAAACCTCGTTCATGATCATTCAGGACCGCCACCTGCGCGAGCGGGTCAATCATGCTCGTTGCGGCATGGTCGACAGCGTCAACCCGCTGGGCCTGGAGGCCACCCGCATCGCCTACAGCGAAGCCGGGCAATGGCTGGCCGAACTGAAGACCTATCTGCAAGCCAACCGCGATTACCTGGTCGAGGCCGTACGCACCCGCCTGCCGGGCATTACCATGAAGGTGCCGCAAAGCACCTACCTGGCCTGGCTCGACTGCAGCGCCATGGGGCTGGACAACCCGCATCAGTTCTTCCTGCAAGAGGCCAGGGTTGGCCTGAGCCCCGGCTTCGATTTCGGCGACGACTGCAAACAGTTCGTGCGCCTGAACTTCGGCTGCCCGCGCTCGCTGCTCGAAGAAGGCATCGCCCGGATGGAACGCAGCCTCAAGCCCTGATATCCCTTCACCGACTCCATAAATCCCCCGGTGACGAACACCCTGCCTGTGGCGAGGGAGCTTGCTCCCGTTGGACTGCGCAGCAGTCCCTTTCTTTTAAATATTGAAAGGGGACGCTGCGCTGGTGCGCCGACCTGGCCCAGCGGGACCAAGCTCCGTCGCCCCAGGGCCGTTGTGTGACGCTGAAATCCAACCGAACTCAAGCCAAAACCCCAAGGTCCACCCTTTGACTCCCACCCTCAAACCCGGAGATTGAAGATGACCGACTATCCCAAACCCCCCTTCCCCAAACAGCAGCAGCCGGTCCCCGGCTCGCAGCGCAAAATGGACCCGTATCCTGATTGTGGCGAGCAAAGCTACAAGGGTTCGGGGCGCCTGGAGGGCAAGATCGCGCTGATCACCGGCGGCGACAGCGGCATCGGGCGTGCGGTCGCCATTGCCTTCGCCCGCGAAGGCGCCGATGTCGCGGTGGCTTACCTTGATGAACAGGAAGATGCCGAAGAAACCGCACGCTGGGTCGAGCAGGCCGGCCGCCAATGCCTGCTGCTGCCCGGTGACCTGGCGCACAAGGTGCACTGCCAGGCTCTGGTGGAAAAAACCGTCGAACGCTTCGGACGCATTGACGTGCTGGTCAACAACGCCGCGTTCCAGATGACCCACGACACCCTGGAAGACATTCCCGATGAAGAATGGGTGATGACCTTCGACGTCAACATCACCGCGATCTTCCGGATCTGCCAGGCCGCGCTGAAACACATGCAGCCCGGCAGCTCGATCATCAACACCAGTTCGGTCAATTCCGACATGCCCAACCCCACCCTGCTCGCCTACGCCACCACCAAAGGGGCGATCGCCAACTTCACTGCGGGGCTGGCGCAGATGCTCGGGCCGAAGAACATCCGGGTGAACAGCGTGGCGCCGGGGCCGATCTGGACGCCGTTGATCGTCTCGACCATGCCTGAGGACACCGTAAGAAACTTCGGCGGTAACACCCCCCTGGGTCGCCCGGGGCAGCCGGTGGAAGTGGCGCCGATCTACGTGCTCCTGGCCTCGGATGAAGCGAGCTATATCACCGGCCAGCGCTTTGGCGTGACCGGGGGCAAGCCTATTCTCTGAAATATTGAACCCCGGGACCTTTGCGCCGCTCCACAGGGTATAGGCCTTGCCAAGGGGTGCAGTAAGACCCGCCCCCTGCAGGCGCGAGCACGCTCGCTCCCGCAGGGGAAGAAAGGGCCCCGCCCGTTTCAAGAGGTCGCCATGTCCGCAACGGTCGCTCAGCTGCTCGTCCCCCTCCAGATCGCCCGATTCGATGACTCCAGGCCATGAGCTTCGTTGCCTGGACGGCGGTGCTGGGCGCCGTGTTGCTGACATTGGCACTCACTTCGTCGTATCTGCGCTGGATGCCGGTCACCACTTCGGCCGTGTGCCTGGTGCTGGGCGTGGCGATCGGGCCTTCGGGTCTTGGCTGGCTGAAGCTGGACATCAAGGACGCGTCGTTCTGGATGGAGCACCTGACGGAAGTCGCGGTGCTGTTTTCGCTGTTTGTCTGCGGGTTGAAATTGCGCCTGCCGCTAAGAGACAGAAAGTGGTGGGTGGCGTACGGTCTGGCCGGGCCGGTGATGCTGCTGTCGATCAGCGGCGTGTGCCTGCTGCTGCATTTCGCCTTCGCCTTGCCCTGGGGGCCGTCGTTGCTGATCGGCGCGATTCTGGCGCCTACCGACCCGGTGCTCGCCTCCCTGGTACAGGTCAACGACTCCCAGGACTATGACGCGGTACGTTTCGGCCTCTCTGGGGAGGCCGGGCTGAACGATGGCGTGGCCTTCCCGTTCGTGATTCTCGGCCTGCTGTTGCTGCAGCAGGGCGAAAGCGGTTCAAGCGCCTGGCTGGATGAATGGGCGCTGAAACGCCTGTTATGGGCCGTGCCGGCCGGTTTGCTGATCGGCTATTGCATGGGCCGTGGCATCGGCCGGGTCACCCTGTCGATGCGCATCCGTAACGCTGACAGCACCCTGTCCCCCAACGATTACCTGACCTTTGCCCTGATTGCCCTGGCCTATGTCGCAGCGGAAGCGGTGCACGGGTATGGCTTCCTTTCCGTGTTCGCCGCGGGGTTGGGCTTGCGCGGGGCGGAAGTGAGATCCACCGGCGACTCGCAGCCCCCGGCCGAACACCTGGTTCAGGCAGTGGTCGGCCACCAGAACGTCGAACCTGACGCGGCGATCCACGGCGACGTGGAGCACCTGGACGATACCCAGGTGGCCGCTGGCATCATGATCGGCGACATGCTGTCGTTCGGCAGCCTGGTGGAACGGGCCATGGAAGTGTTTCTGGTGACCTTGCTGGGCGTGGTGCTGATCACGCACTGGGACTGGCGCGCGCTGACGATTGCCCTGGTGCTGTTCTGCGTGATTCGCCCCTTGAGCGTCGCGGTGGTGCCTTGGGGCCGTTTGCTCAATGGCCGGCAACGGCTGTTGATCGGCTGGTTCGGCATTCGCGGTATCGGGAGTTTTTACTACCTGTTCTACGCCTTGAACCACGACTTGCCGTCCTCGGTAGCCAGTCTGTGCACGGACCTGACGCTGTCGGTGGTGGCGCTGAGCATCCTGCTGCATGGCATCAGCACCCAGCCGATGCTGGCACGGTATGAACAGCGCAACCGTCAGCTCACTTGAGTGCCGCGGCTATGACTTCAATCAGGTTCATCTGAGTAAAGGGCTTGGAAAGACGCGGCAGTCCGGCGGCAAAACCTTCCAGTCTTTCGGCAAAACCGGTGGCCAGAATGATCGGCAACGTGGGCTTGAGGATACGGATTGCCTGAGCCAACTGCGCCCCGTTCATTTGTGGCATGGCCATGTCGGTGATCACCAGGTCGAACAGTTGCTCACCTTCAAGAATCTGCAAGGCCCGCGCGCCGGACTCGGCGAAGCTGACCCGATGCCCAAGATCCTCCAGTAACAGGCAGGTGCTGGTCATCACCAGGCTATCGTCATCGACCACCAGCACGTTCAGGCGCGGAACCTGCGGCGCGGCGAGCTTCGGTCCCAGTGCGCCGGCGACCGGACCTGCGTGAGCCACCGGCAGCCAGAGTTCGGCAGTCGTGCCCAGGCCTTTCTCGCTCTTGAGCAAAAAGCGCCCACCCATCTGTTCGATAAACCCATGCACCATCGACAGTCCCAGCCCCGTGCCTTTACCGACGCCCTTGGTGGTGAAAAACGGGTCCATCGCCGAGGCGAGCGTGGTTTCATCCATGCCCTCCCCGGTGTCCGTGATGGACAGGCAAACGTAGCGCCCTGGCGCCATCGTCGAGTGCGGCTGATCCAGAACGACTTCGGTGCGGGTGGCCATCACGAGCTTGCCGCCATTGGGCATGGCATCGCGGGCATTGGTCGCAAGGTTGAGCACGGCCAGCTCAAGTTGATTGAGGTCAGCCATGACCGCTTCCGGCTCAGGCACAAACTGCGTTTCGATCCGCACCGAAGGCCCCAGCGAACTGCGCAACAGACCGGTAATACCTTGCACCAGCGCGGGTATTTCGACCGGCTCGGCCTTGAGCTCCTGGCGCCGGGCGAAGGCCAGCATGCGCTGGGTCAGGGACACGCCGCGCAAGGCACCCTGGGTGGCGTTATCCAGCAGACGAACCAGCCGTGGGTCGTCCGGTATGCGTTTGCGCACGATTTCCAGGTTACCCAGAATCACCGTCAGCAGGTTGTTGAAGTCATGGGCGATGCCGCCGCTGAGTTGGCCGATGGCCTGCATTTTCTGTGCTTGAAACAGCGCTTCGCGGGTTTTCTCCAGGGTTTGCTGGGCTTGCGCGACCTCGGTGATATCACGGGTGATCTTGGCAAACCCGAGCAGCGTGCCGGTATCGCCCCAGATCGGGTCCACCACCACGTGGGCGAGGAACCGCGTACCGTCCTTGCGCAGGCGCCAGCCCTTGTTTTCGAAGCGGCCTTCGCGCACGGCGATATCCAGGGTCCGCTGCGGTTCGTTGGCTTGACGGTCTTCGGGGGTATAGAACAGGGAGAAGTGCTGGCCGATGATTTCTTCGGGCAGGTAGCCCTTGATACGCTGGGCGCCTGGGTTCCAGTTGGACACCTGTCCGCCGGGTGTGAGCATATAGATGGCGTAATCGGTAACGCTTTGCACCAGCAGGCGGAATTGCTGTTCGCTTTGCTTGAGGGTTTCCTCGGCCATCTTGCGGTCGGTCAGGTCGCGAGTGATCTTGGCGTACCCCAGCAACTTGCCCGAAGGGTCGCGAATCGGATCGATCACCACGCTGGACCAGAAATGCGTGCCGTCCTTTCGCACACGCCAGCCCTCGCCTTCGAAACGCCCCTCATTGAGCGCCGTGTCCAGCGCCCGTTGCGGCAAACCGGCCTGGCGGTCCGTGTCGGTATAGAAACGCGAGAAATGCTGACCGATGATCTCGGCCTCTTCGTAGCCCTTAAAGCGCTTGGCGCCGGCATTCCAGCTGGTAATGATGCCATCGGGATCAATCATGTAGATCGCGTAGTCGACCACTGCATCGATCAGCAGGCGAAAACGCACTTCCTCGCTCGCGTTCACCTTTGTTCGATCGTCACTCATTGAATTCTCACGTCATGATTCGTTTTTCTGAAGTATGCGACAAACCGTCGATTTGGTAAGCCTAAACTTCGGCACTCGGCAGCGGTGCATGGCCCACCGACCACCAGCGCGGCAGCAGTTGCCGGACCTTGGACTCGCCGAAGCGGTCATCGATCAACATCACCACGCCTCGATCCTGCTGGGTGCGGATCACCCGCCCGGCGGCCTGCACCACCTTCTGCACGCCGGGGTACAGGTAGGTGTAGTCGTAACCTGCGCCGAAAATCGCCGCCATGCGCTGTTTCATCTGTTCGTTGACCGGGTTCAACTGCGCCAGCCCCAGGGTGGCGATGAATGCGCCGATCAGCCGCGTGCCGGGTAGATCGATGCCTTCGCCGAAGGCGCCGCCCAACACCGCAAAGCCGATGCCTTCGCCGCTTTCGGTGAACTGATCGAGAAACTGCTGGCGCTGCGCCTCACCCATGCCACGGGACTGTGACCACAGTTTGATCCTGGGGTGCCGTTCGGTGAGCAACTGCAAAACCTGCTGCAGATAATCAAAGCTGCTGAAAAACGCCAGGTAGTTGCCCGGACGCTGGCTGTACTGCCTGGCCATCAGTTCGACGATGGGCGCCAGCGAGGCCTGGCGATGATTGAAGCGGGTGGAGATCTGATTGACGATCTGCACCTGGAGCTGGTCGGCGTGGAACGGCGACTCGACGTCGATGCACACCGTATTGGCCGGGGTCCCCAGCAGATCGGCGTAATAGTGCCGCGGGCTGAGCGTCGCCGAGAACAGCACGGTGCTGCGTGCCGCGGTCAGGCGCGGGCCGATGAAAGCGGCAGGCACCACGTTGCGCAGGCACAGTTGCGACAGCGGCCGCTTGCGGTCGAGGTCACGCTTGCTGATGTCGAACAGGAAGTGCTCGTCAAACAACTCGGCCACCCGACAGAACTGCAAAATGTCGAAGTAGAAGCTTTGCAGTGCGCTGTCCAGGCCCTGGGGGTGGTCATTGAGGTAATCGCCAATGCTGGCGCTGCAGGATGACAACGCCTGGAGCAGTTTTTCCGGCGACTTGTCGTAGGCCAGATAGGCCCCCTGTTGCTGGTTGTGCAGGGCGTTCCATTCGCGACTGATCCGCTGCAAGGGCTTTTTCAAGGCTTCGGGTGCGGTTTTGCGCACGGCATTGAGGCTCGCCTGATCCAGGCTGGCGCTGTACATCTGCCGGCCGCGCTCCACCAGGTTGTGGGCCTCGTCCACCAGCACCGCGACCTTCCATTGGTTGGCCTGGGCCAGGCCGAACAACAGGGCGCTGAAGTCGAAGTAGTAGTTGTAGTCGGCAACCACCACATCGGCCCAACGGGCCATTTCCTGGCTCAGGTAGTACGGGCACACCTCATGTTCGAGGGCGATCTGGCGCAAGGCATTCTGGTTCAACAGATTGACGTGGCTGGCGGCCTGGCGCGCCGCCGGCAAGCGGTCGTAGAAGCCCTTGGCCAACGGGCAGGATTCGCCATGGCAGGCCTTGTCCGGGTGCTCGCAGGCCTTGTCCCGGGCGATCATCTCCAGGACCCGCAGCGGCGGTGCATCGGCGCGACCGAGGATGACGTCCGCCGCGTCCAGGGCCAGTTTGCGACCCGGAGTCTTGGCCGTGAGAAAAAACACCTTGTCCAGTTGCTGTGGTGCCAGGGCCTTGAGCATAGGGAACAGGGTGCCGAGGGTCTTGCCGATCCCTGTCGGCGCCTGCGCCATCAGGCAACGCCCGGTACTGACGGCCTTGAACACTGATTCGGCCAGGTGACGCTGGCCCGGTCGAAAACCGCTGTGGGGAAAGGCCAGTTGCTGCGCCGCTTGGTTGCGTGCCTGGCGATGGCTCATTTCCCGCTCTGCCCAATGCAGGAAACGCGCACACTGCGCGTCGAAGAACTGCTGCAATTGCGCGGCGCTGAAGCGTTCGACCAGGCAGGTTTCCTTTTCGCTGACGATATCGAAATACACCAGCGCCAGGTTGATTTGCTCCAACTGGAGTTTGTGGCACATCAACCAACCGTAGATTTTGGCCTGGGCCCAGTGCAATTGACGGTGATTGGTCGGTTGCTTGCTCAGGTCGCCGCGGTAGGTTTTCACTTCTTCCAGGCAGTTTTGCGCCGGATCGTAGCCGTCGGCGCGGCCTTTGACTTTCAGGCGCTGGTACAGACCTTCGAGCGCGACTTCGCTCTGGTAGCCCTCGCTGCGCCGGGAGGCCACAGTGCGATGGCCGACGATGCCTTCCAGCGCGGTCGGTGACGGGGTGAAGCGCAGGTCGAGGTCACCAACCTTGGCGGTGAACTCACACAGCGCCCGCACCGCGATGCTGTAGCTCAAGCGCCCTGCTCCGCCCATTGCACATAACACACGGCAATCGGCATGCCGTGCTCATGGCAGAACTCCAGCCAGCGCAACTGGTTGTCCTGCAGGCGATCGCCCGGGCCTTTGACTTCGATCATGCGGTAGGTTTTCTGCTGCGGCCAGAACTGGATCAGGTCGGGCATGCCGGCGCGGTTGGCCTTGATGTCCAGCAGCAGGCGATTGAACCAATGCCTGAGGTGCTCGGCCGGCAGGCAGTCCAGGGCCTGTTCCAGCAACGCCTCATCCAGTGCGCCCCAGAATACGAAGGGCGACTGCACGCCCCATTTTTCGACGTAGCGCTCGCGGATCGTCTGCCGATAACGCCCGTCGTCGAGTTGCGCCAGGCAGGCCTGGAACAGCGCCAGCCGGCGCTCGTGGAAGTCTTCGTTGAGCAGGTCCACCGGGCCGCGCTGGAACGGATGAAAGAACGCCCCCGGCAGCGGCGCGAAAATCGCCGGCCAGCACAACAAGCCGAACAGTGAATTGATCAGGCTGTTTTCGACGTAGTGAACCGGTGCCGACGCTTCAGCGAGGTGTGCCTGAACGTGGAACTCAACGGACATGGCCGGATCGGTCCTGGGCAATTGCAGGTCCAGGCGCTGCATCTCCCGTGGCGGCAGGCGTTTCACTGCGGGGCCACCCAGTTTGCGGCGCAGCCTGGGCAAGATGCGCAGCAGTTGTTGCTGCTCGGCGGCGCTTTGTGGCGACTGTTGGGCCTCGGTAGCCAGTTCCAAAGCGAGCGCATATTCCCCGCAACGCTCCAGCACACGGATCAAGCGCCCGCGCGCACCGGGGTAGGCACATTGGCGATACAGCGTCAGCGCCGTAGCGAAATCGGCGATCCGCTCGCAGTGCTGGGCGATGTGGAACAGTAGTTTGTCGCGACGGCGTTGCAGCCAGGGATTATTCAGTGACAGGGCCGTGATGCGTTCGACGATATCCGGGATCGCCTCGCCGTCGACGAATTGTTGCTGGTACAGATGCAGGAGCATGCCGGCATCCACGTCTTCACGGCTGCGAAAACCGCGGGAATCGGCGCAGAACTGGACTTTTTCGTAGGTGAAGATGCCAAGGTCGGCCAGCACGAATTCGGACCAGTCCTGATAAAGGTTGCCGAAAAACATAAAGCGCAGGCGATCGCACAAACCCATGATGGTCAGGCTGAACAGGCGCTCGTTCAGATTCGGGCACCATTGGCCGAAGCTGCGCGCATCGGAAAACTGCTCGCTCAGGGTCGGCAGCCAGTCGGCCTTCTTGCCCTTGGGTTGCTCGATGGCGCTGCCAAGGCATTGCACCACTTCGGCCTTGAGCAGCACGCCGAACAGCTCGTCGACCGGCAATGGCAGCTGATCATTGATCCACCCCAACCTCACCAGGGGCTCGACCGCGTCATGGATGTCGCCGATTTCGGCGTAGCGCAATTTGCTCGCCCTGAAATGAATCCCCTTGCGCATCACCATTCTGACCAGCAAGGCCCGGGATTCACGGGAAAGGCCCTTGAAGTCGGATATGAACCGCTGCTCGTCGGTGTCCAACACATCGCCATAGCGTTGCTCAAGCCAATCAATGACTTGCATGAAGTTGTTAAGGTAATAGAACGGATCGTCGAGGGGGTTTGCGGTCACGGGAAATTGGGCCATGGCGAGCGAATACTGGTTATGCGTACAGATACCAGCAACACCCTGCCCCGTGCAATCAGAAAAGGATGGGTGGAAGGCCGCCATCTAATTTTACCGGCGTGCCGAACTTTCCGCCGATCCACGGCACAAACGGCGATACAGGTGCTGCCGCGCGGGCGGCTGCAACGTCTTTCAAGTGTAAGAGGTGGTTATGAACATCAGGACTTTCGGTTTGCCAATGGCCATGGCAGCGTTTCTGGCCCTCTCGGGCTGCTCGACCCCAACCGTGGTGACCCTGCAGAACGGCACCCAATACCTGACCGAGGACATGCCGAAAACCAAAACCAAGGACGGATTCTTCGAGTTCGAAGACATCTCCGGCGCCAAAGTGAAAGTGCGGGCGGATGAAGTGAGCACCATTCGCAAAGAAGACTGAATGCTCGCGAAAGCGGTGGGTCAGCCAACAATAATGCTGACCCTGCCGACGCCTTCGCGGGCAAGCCCGCTCCCACAGTTTTCGGTGGCGCCAACATGACCTGGGAACGCCACGCCCTCCTGTGGGAGCGGGCTTGCTCGCGATGGCGTCATGACTGGCGCCGCGTAATCAGCTCCCCGTCCGAATCTTGTTCCACACCCGTGTGCGAATCCGGTCGATGTTCAGCGGCATCGCTTCCAGGGCAAAGAGTTTGCCCATCATGTCCGGGCTCGGGTAGACCTTGGTGTCGTTCTTGATCGCCGGGTCGATCAGGCTGTCGGCCTGTTCGTTGCCGTTGGCGTAGTGCACGTAGTTGGTGATGCTGGCCATGACGTCCGGACGCAGCAGGTAGTTCATGAACGCGTAGCCGGCCTTTTCGTCCGGGGCGTCGACGGGCATGGCGACCATGTCGAACCAGATCGCGGCGCCTTCCTTGGGAATGGCGTAGCCGATGTCGATGCCGTTTTTGGCTTCTTTTGCACGGTTCTCCGCTTGCAGGATGTCGCCGGAGAAACCCACCGCCACGCAGATGTCGCCGTTGGCCAAATCACTGGTGTACTTCGAAGAGTGGAAATAGCTCACATACGGCCGGACTTTCATCAGCAACGCTTCGGCCTTTTTATAGTCCTCGGGATGCTTGCTGTGGTGCGGCAGTCCCAGATAATTCAGCGCAGCAGGCAATAGTTCCGGGCCGTTGTCGAGGATGGCCACCCCGCATTTCTGCAGCTTCTCCATGTTTTCCGGCTTGAAGATCAGGTCCCAGGAATCCACCGGCGCGTTGTCGCCGAGCACTGCCTTGACCTTGGCAACGTTGTAGCCGATACCGGTACTGCCCCACAGGTACGGGAAGCCATGTTCATTGCCCGGATCGTTGGACTGCAAGGCCTTGAGCAACACCGGGTTGAGGTTCTTCCAGTTCGGCAACTGACTCTTGTCGAGCTTCTTCAGCGCCTTGCCTTCGATCTGCCGGGCCATGAAATGGTTGGATGGAAACACCACGTCATACCCGGATCTGCCAGTCATCAACTTGCCGTCCAGGGTCTCGTTGCTGTCATAGACGTCATAGGTGAAGGCAATGCCGGTGTCTTTCAGGAAGTTTTTCGTGGTGTCGGGTGCAATGTAGTCCGACCAGTTGTAGATCTTGACGTTTTCCGCCGCCTGGCTGATTGAAGCAGCAAGCATCAGCGGGGCCAGGGTCAGTGTCTTTCGCAGCATGAGTCGATTCCTGTATAGGTTTTGTTGTTGGCAGGCAATCAAAGGATCAAAGGATCAAAAAATCAGCACGTAGCTCTTGCGCACGGTTTCCTGGATATCCCAGATGCCGAGGCTGTTGGCCGGCAACATCAGGGCGTCGCCCGCTTGTATGTGCAGGGTTTCACCGCCATCGGGGGTGAAGGTGCAGCGACCCTGGATGAAGTGACAGAACTCCTGGGCAACGATCTGCCGCCGCCAGCGACCGGGAGTGCATTCCCAGACGCCGGTTTCGACGCCGTCGTCGCGCTCGACGCTGGTGGTCGACGCCACCGCTACGGGCGTGCCCAACGGCACGGCCACCGGGTTCGACTCTTGCAGCTTGAGGGTGGCGGTGTTCTTCAATTGCGTGATGCTCATGGGACTACCTGTTGTTATGAATGAAGCCTTCAGTGCATGAACCCTTCCATGAACCCCGCGACCCCGCTGGCGAGCTTGCGCCGCCAGGGCGCGGTGGCCGGATTGGCCAGGATCTGGTCTTCGTGGACGAAGCTGCGGATGATCGCGTTGTAACCGAGCCAGCGGCAGGGTTCGGGCTCCCAGGCCCTGAGCGCGTCGAGACCGCCCTGGGGGATGACCCAGGGCTGGTGAACCAGCTCCGTGTCGCGCCCGAGGATCAGGTCAGCCAGGGTGCGCCCGCCCAGGTTGCTGGCACCGACACCCTCCCCGCCATAGCCGCCGGACAGGGCAATACCGCTGGCCCGATCGCAGAGCATGTGCGGTTTGAAGTGCCGGGACATGCCCAGGTTGCCGCCCCAGCCGTGGGTGATCTGCACGTTCTTGAGTTGCGGGAACAGTTCGCCGAACAGGTAGCGGCGCAACTCGATTTCGCTGCGGGTCAGGTCGAAGTCATGGCGCAATTTGCCGGCGAACTGGTAACCACCCCGGGCGCCGAAGATCAAACGGTTGTCGGCCGTGCGCTGGCCGTAGGTCACCTGGCGGCTGCTTTCACTGAAGGCCTGGCCACGACTGAGGCCGATCTCGTCCCAAGTGGCAGCGGACAGCGGCTCGGTGGCGACGATCAGGCTCTGCACCGGCAACTGATAACGCCCCAGCGGTGGCAGCGTGACCGAATACCCCTCCACCGCCGGGACCACCCATCGGCTGCGCACCGAGGCTTTTGCAGTACGCAGGCTGCCGGACTGCCATTGGGTCACCGGGCTGTTTTCGTAGATCTTGACGCCCATGCGCTCCACGGTCCGCGCCAGGCCCCGCACCAGTTTGGCCGGGTGCAAGGTGGCGACGTGGGGCGCATAGATACCGCCGTAGGGTTTGGCGACGCGAATCTGTTGGGCCAGTTGTTCCGGGCTCAGCCAGCGGTAATCGCTTTCGTTCAGACCCTGACGGTAGAGCTTGTCCAGGTATTGGCGCAGGCTGTCTTGCTGCTCCTGGTAGCGAGCGGCGCAATACAGCGCCCCACCCTTGCGGTAATCGCAGGCGATACCCTCGCGTTCCAGGACGATCTCAACTTCATCTGGAATACTGTGCAGCAGATCGAAGGAAGCGCGGCGTTGTTCGGGCGAAGAACCGGCCAGCAACCTGTCCTCCCCCAGCAGATTGCCCATCAACCAGCCGCCATTGCGGCCCGAGGCGCCAAAACCGGCGGTCTGGGCCTCGATGATGGCGATGTTCAACTCCGGCGCCTGGCGCTTGAGGTAGTACGCGGTCCACAGCCCGGTATAGCCGGCGCCGATGATCGCCACGTCGACATCCAGGTCCCGCTCCAGCGCCCCACGGGCCTGCAATGGCTCGTCGAGCTGGTCCATCCATAAACTGATCGTGCGCCACGCCGTCATCCCAAACCCCGCCACTCAAACTTCGATGGCGTCGATCCTAGTGCGTGGCTTCAGGGGTTGTCTTGCGCGCGTGCACGCAAAGAAATTTGTTTGACGTACGCCTTGGGCGACTGCCCCGTGTGCTGGCGGAAGCAGCTGTAGAACGCCGACAGCGAGTTGAACCCGGCGGCGAACGCCAGTTCGTCGATGCGCAGCGGTGGCGTGGCCTGATCCAGCGCTGCCAGCAAGTGCTGCAGACGCGCCTGGTTGACGTAGCGATAGAAGCTCTGGCCCAGCACCTGATTGAGCAGGTAGGAAATCTGATTGCGGCTGTATCCGCACTCCTTCGCCACCCGCTGCAGGTCGAGTTCAGGGTCGAGGTAAGGTTGCTGGCGCTGGAAATACTGCTGCAAGTCGTCGGCCATGAAGCTCAACTGGCGCGGTGACAGGCCCAGCCGACTGGCCGCCGGGCGCTGTTGGGTCCCATTGGCCTTGGGCGGCGGTTGCTCGTGGACCAGGGACGCGTATTCGTTGACCCGCCAGATCAGCCCGTCGCGCACCGTGATCGCCTCGCTGGCGCGAAACGACACCAGGCCTTCACCGCCACGCAACGTGATCCGGTATTGAATGAACGCGGTATTGCCGTCCAGGCGGATGCGATCGGAGTGCTCCAGCGCTTCGTCGGGATCGCGGGGCATGCTGTTGCGCACGTACTCGCGCAACTCATCCAGGCCCATCACCCGATTCTGAAAAAAGTCGCTGTATTGGATATCCGGGTGATACAGCGCCATGACCCCGTCCAGGTCCCGGTGTTTCCAGCGCAAGTGATACTGCATGACCGTTTCGCCCGTGGCCTGGGTTTGCAGCGGGCCATCATCCTCGGCTTGCATGGAAAGACTCGACATAAAAAACCGAGCTTGCCCAAGTTTGCCCCCACCTTCAATGGTCGAGCCGTCTGGCGCCACAGCCGCAAACAGTGACCTGTATCAAAAAAATGTGAGCAATCGCCAAACGGCCTGAAAAAAACACATTTATTTCACACGCCAATGCTACTTTTACAGTCTGTCACTGGTTGAGCCATGAAGGTTCTTCCCTCCTACCGTGAGCTAATGGAAGCGCTCGATGAAGAAGGCGGGCAACACATGAATAAAGGTTTTAGCAAAGTCACTTTTCCAAACGCCTGCCAGCTGATGCGCTGGCATTTTCATCCCATGGGTTTCGAGGCGAGCATGGACGCGCCGGGCAGCATGATCGCCCGTCTGTTTGATCGCGAAAGTGGCGAGACCATGATCGCCATTGCCGGCATCCCTTGTGCAACGGTGATGAATGCCGCCGATGTCGAACGAATAATCGAAGCGGTGGAGGCTGAGCTTGAAGCCTTCATACCGCCAGTGGCCCTCAGAAGTTATGCCTGACGGCAGGATGGCCCTGTGAAGAAGCCCACCGAGTGTGGGCTTTTTTGTGGATGATCAGCCTGGGATCCCGGCCTGCCGATGATCGGCAAAGAATGCCTTGCCCTTGCCGATTCGGTCCGATGCCTTCGGGGTGTTCGCAGCCTGGGTGTCCTGGGCGTCCACATACCAGTAGCAATGGCTCACCGCCCGGGTAATGCCCACGTAAGCCAGACGCAGGATCTCGTCTTTCTGCGCATTGTCGTACGCCTCGCTATCACCCGCCTTGCCCAGACCCGCCATGCGGTACACCTGATTCTTGTAGGGCGAGCTGGTCAGGTGCTGGCAATCACCCAGCAGAAACACCGCGTCGGCCTGCAGCCCCTTGGCACTGTGATAAGTCAGCTGTTTGAGTCTGCGGGCCTCATGGGGCAAGCTAGAATCAACATTAACTACTGACTGAATATGCTCTTCAATCAATGACTTATCGCTACTTTTTCGATAAAGCATCAAGATTGAATCGCCCCGACGGTAGTGTTCGATCAACCGTTGGGCCAAGCCCTGATCGTCGCGATCTAGCACATTGACCGGCCGCAAATCCTTCGGCTCGCCACTGGCCTTGGCCTTCTTGCCGGGAATGGCCGGCGCGGCGCGCACGATGTGTTCGGCGGCATCGATGATGTGCTGGTGGCTGCGGTAGTTGTCGCTGAGCATGACCTTGGTGGTGCTCGGCGAAGAGAAGGTCTTGTTGAACTCCATGAAATAACTCGGCGAGCTGCCGCGCCAGCCGTAAATCGATTGCCAATCGTCCCCCACACAAAGCAGCGACGACCGCTGGGCCCCGCGCCCTACATGCAGGGCAGGCCCGCGACTGCGGATTTCAGCGAGAGTGGCGCGAATCCACGAGACGATTTGCGGTGACACATCCTGAAACTCGTCGATCATCAAGTGCGACAACGGGCGCAGCAGTTCATCGCTGAGCAGCTTGAGGTTCTCCGGCGAATGTTCGCTGAACAGGGCGAACATGCGGTTATAGGTCATGATCGGCGGCTTCTGGTCCAGCAGATGGTCTTCCAGCGCGCGCCAATACAGGCTCAAGGCCTCGAAGAAAAACCGGTCCGGATCATCCTTGCTGAAACTCATCTGACTGACAGCGTTCGGCACATCCAGCCCCAGGTTTTCCATGAACCCGGCAGCCGCGACAAAACAGTCCAGCAACGGCGCCGAAGCCAGCTCGCCCTTGACCTTGTAATCGAAACCCGGCCCGGCGCTGGCGTCACCGGCCAGCGAGGCCAAAACACGCTTCGAAGACTCATAACTATCTAGCCATATCAAAGGCTTACGACAGAAAGCTTGAAACAGGGTGCGTTTTACAGCCCATTCTGCGCGCACGGTGAGTTTGCCATTGGGGCGGGTCACCTGAGGGTTTTCCCGTGGATCGAACCCCAACACCACCCAGGCGTCCAGCGACGGGATGTAACCGTGACAGTGGAAGGTAGAGCCATTGATATCGAAAGTCTGACGTTTCGGCTCTATCCCCTTGATTGGCCAGGCTTTTGCGCGAATCCACAAATCCTCGACCAGGTCGCATAGCTCTTCATCGCGCTTGGCCGCCAGTTCGGTCACCGCCACGCGTTTTTGCACGTCCGGGTGATCACGCTCCAGTTCCTTGAGCTGCAAGGCGTGGCGCGACAAGGGTTTGATCAATTCGCGAAAGCGCTCATCGCGGGTATGCAAGGCGTGGTAACAGGCGTTGAGTTGCTGGCGCTGGGCATCATTGATGCGCAGATCGAAGGGATTGCTGTCTGCCTCCAAATCACCATTCTGTTCGCGAAAGCTCAGGTTCTCGAACGCCTGCAGGCGCTCGAAGCCCGGCAGGCCGCGGACCATTGGCAGAATCCGTGAGTGGAAGGTGCGCACCAGATCCCGGGCTTCCTTGAAGCTCAGGATTCGCTGCCACAGGGCAAACAGTTCGATCAGCTTATTGATGAAGTCCTTGCGCGACTCGCGGGTGAAGGTCACCACGGTCATGGAGCTCAACTCGAATCCCAGGTACTGCGTCAGCAACACGATGCGCAACGCCAGGGTGGTCGATTTGCCCGCGCCGGCGCCGGCGATCACGGATGTGGACGGTGTGTCGCTGAAGATCATCTTCCACTGGGCGGCGCTGGGTTGCGCGTGGGCTGGCAGCAGACGAGCGACGTCGGCCTTCATGCGTTTCTTCAGGTCGGCAGTGAGCGGCAGGCGCCAGTCGTCGAACAGATGATCATCGATGTTCGGCGGACGATGCTCGGTGCTGCGCGAATCGCGAATCAGCAACACTTGCCGGCCTTCTTCCAGCCCTTCGAGCCGGCCTTCCTTATAACCGTACTCCACCCCGGCGGTGTGCCCGCTGCGAAAGCCGTCAGCCTGGCCGTGCAGCCAGGAGGCGCGGTGCTGAGCACGCAAGCGTGTAAGGCCGTGGCCAAAGAATCGGGCGGCCAGGCGCTTGAGCAGCGGCATCTCGGCCAGAGGGCGAAGTTCGGGGGGAAGATCAGGCTTGTGTTGCGACACGCGGACGGACTCCAGGGTGTGAGGCTGTTGCAGCTATGGTGTCTGCATTTGCCGTCGAGTTCTAGTGAAATGCTTATGGGTCATTGGCTTACGGGCTGAATTGAAAGTTGCATGAGCATTTTTCCAGCTCGTTTCCTATCAATCTATTCGATGGTTATGAGGCATTTTTTACGCTTTTTATCGATCCGTGCCTGTCGGATGATGCCCGTCATCAACCACCGGTCTCTTCGTGGCCCAGGCGCTCAGCCCCATGACGAACCTTTTTCAGGAGACGATCATGCTTGAACTCAGACCCTTCAACTCGCTTGGCGGCGCAAACCACGGCTGGTTGGATGCCCACCATCATTTTTCGTTCGCCGAGTACTACGACCCCAAGCGCATGAACTGGGGCAACCTGCGGGTCTGGAACGACGATGTGATTGCCCCGGGCACGGGTTTCCCGCAGCACCCGCACCGGGACATGGAAATCATCACCTATGTGCGCGAAGGTGCCATCACCCACCAGGACAACCTGGGCAACAAGGGTCGCACCGAAGCGGGTGACGTTCAGGTCATGAGCGCCGGCACCGGTATCGCCCACAGCGAATACAACCTGGAAGCGGCGCCGACCAAGATCTTCCAGATCTGGATCATCCCCAACGAATCCGGCCTGGCACCGTCCTGGGGCGCCAAGCCTTTCCCCAAAGGTCAGCGTGAAGGCTTCGTGACCTTGGCCAGCGGCAAGGCCGGCGACGACCAGAGCCTGCGCATCCGCGCCGATGCGCGGTTGGTGGCGGCGAACCTCAAGGCGGGCGAAAGTGCTGAATACCGGCTGGACAGCGGTCGTCGCGCTTACCTGGTGCCGGCTACCGGTGTGATTGAGGTCAATGGCGTGCGTGCACAAGCGCGAGACGGTGTTGCGGTGGCCGATGAGCAGGTGTTGCGCGTGACCGCGATTGAAGACAGCGAGATCGTGCTGGTGGATTTGGCTTGATGCAGTAAATGCCGGACAAAAAAAGGGGCGACCAATGGTCGCCCCTTTTTTCTATGTGGAACAGCTTTCGTGGCGAGGGAGCTTGCTCCCGTTCGGCTGCGAAGCAGTCGCAAAAACCTCCAAACGCTTTGAGGCGGCTGCGCCACCCAGCGGGGATAAATCCCCTCACCACAGAGTCCCTAACCTATTTTGGTTTTCGCTTATTTCGCAGAAATCGCGCCATCCACCAACGTCTGCGCCTCTGCCACCAACTGCTTCAAATGCTCATCGCCGATGAAGCTTTCCGCATAAATCTTGTAGATATCCTCGGTGCCCGACGGACGCGCCGCGAACCAGCCGTTTTCGGTCATGACTTTCAGGCCGCCAATGGCCTGGTCGTTACCCGGTGCATGGCTGAGGATGCTTTGAATCGCTTCCCCCGCCAACTGCGTCGAGGTGACCTGATTCGGTGACAGTTTGCTCAGCAGGGCTTTCTGCTGCGGGTTGGCCTTGGCATCTACCCGCACCGAGAACGGTTCGCCCAGCTCGTCGGTCAGGGCGCGATAAGCCTGGCTTGGGTCGCGACCGGTACGCGCCGTCATTTCCGCCGCCAGCAAGGCCGGGATCAAACCGTCCTTGTCGGTGCTCCAGACGCCGCCATCCTTGCGCAGGAACGAAGCCCCGGCGCTTTCTTCGCCGCCAAAGCCCAGGGAACCGTCGAACAGGCCATCGGCAAACCACTTGAAGCCCACCGGCACTTCGTACAGGCGACGGCCCAGGCGCTTGGCCACGCGATCGATCAGGCCGCTGCTGACCACGGTCTTGCCTACGGCGGCATCGGCGCGCCACTGCGGGCGGTTCTGGAACAGGTAATCGATGGACACTGCCAGGTAGTTATTCGGCGCCAGCAGGCCGCCGGACGGAGTGACGATGCCGTGGCGGTCGTGGTCCGGGTCGCAGGCAAAGGCCACGTCGAAGCGCTCTTTGAGGCCGATCAGGCCTTGCATGGCGTAGGTCGACGATGGGTCCATGCGGATCTGGCCATCCCAGTCGACGGTCATGAAGCGGAAGGTCGCATCCACCTCTTTGTTCACCACCTCCAGGTCCAGGCGGTAGTGCTCGGCGATCGCCGACCAGTAACGCACCCCGGCACCGCCCAGTGGATCGACGCCCAGGTGCAGCTTGGCGTCGCGGATCGCGTCGAAGTCGATGACGTTGATCAGGTCGGCGACGTAGGTGTTCACGTAATCGTGACGATGGGTGGTGCTGGCCTTCAGGGCCTGTTCGTAGCTGATGCGCTTGACGCCGGCGAGCTTGTTGCTCAGCAGCTCGTTGGCCTTGGCTTCGATCCACTTGGTGATGTGGGTATCGGCCGGGCCGCCGTTGGTAGGGTTGTATTTGTAGCCACCGCTTTGCGGCGGGTTGTGCGACGGCGTAATGACGATGCCGTCCGCCAGGCCCGAGGTGCGGCCGCGGTTGTAGCACAGGATGGCGTGGGAAATGGCCGGCGTCGGGGTGTATTCGTCGCCTTCGGCAATCATCACGGTCACGCCGTTGGCGGCCAACACTTCCAGGGCGCTTGCGCCAGCCGGAGTGGACAGCGCGTGGGTGTCGATGCCGACGAACAGCGGACCATCGATGCCCTGGGCTTGCCGGTACAGGCAGATCGCCTGACTGATTGCCAGTACATGCCACTCGTTGAAACTCAGGTCGAAGGAACTGCCTCGGTGCCCGGACGTGCCGAACGCCACGCGCTGGGTCGAGATAGCGGCATCAGGCTGGCCGGTGTAATACGCCGTAACCAGTCGCGGGATGTCGACCAACAATTCTGCCGGTGCCGGTTTACCCGCAAAAGGACTGAGTGTCATGCAAAACCTCTGGAATAGAGTGGTTCAGGAGATGGATCGCAGTTTACTGGCAGTTTGACCGCGGCGCGACGTTATCGATCCCGGCGTCGGCCTCGCGCCCTGTTATAAATCTTCAGCCTGCCCTTCAGTCGATCGACGCCTGACGCAAAGCGTCGCCCAGCAAGCCCAGGGCACTGGCAAGGTCCTGGTCACTGCCGAAGCTGTGGCTGAGGCGCAAATGCTGCCCGTAAAGGCCCTGCAGGCTGAACAGCTCACCCGGTGCGATCACCACCTGATGCTTGAGCAGATGCTGGAACACCCGACGCATGTCCACTCGCCGCAACGAGCGCAGCCACACCGTTGCACCCCCTTGCGGTTCGATGAACTGCAAGGTTTCGCCCATGCGTTCGGACAGCAATTGGCTCATCTGCTCCTTGCTGTCGCGCAGCCGGCGCCGCAGCAATTGCAGGTGCTGATCGATGCGACCGTTGCTGTACAGACGGGCAATGGCTTTTTGGCGAATCGATGACAGGCGAAAGGCGCGCATCAGGAAATGCCGCTGCCATTCGCCGCTCAGATGGCGCGACAGCAGATAACCGAAGGGCGCCTCGGGCCCGATGATTTTCTCGAAGGTGGAAAAAATCATCAGCCGCTGCGGCGCCAGCAGATCGCGAAAACGCGGGGCCGAAGCTTCGAAGCCAAGTTCGCCGTAACAGTCATTTTCCAGCACCCAACAGTCATGACGGTCCAGCAATTGCGCCACGGCCTGGCGATCGTCATTCGGCGGCTGGCTGCCGCTGGGCAGATTCAAGCCGGACGACAGCATCACCAGGCGCACCGATTCGGTTTCCAGCAGTTGCCTGAGCCGCTCATGATGCAGCCCGCCATCGGCGCGCAGTGGCCACTCGATCACCCGCACACCCGCGGCCTGAAACAGGCGCAGGATCACCCAGTCGCAAGGCGACTCGATGACCACGGTGGCGTCCTTCAGGCACAACACCGCAATCAGGATTTCCAGCACCCCGCGCAAATCCGCCCCTATGTACACGTCATCGGCGTGCCAGCAGCGCACCGGCGATGTGGTGTAGCGCGCCGCCAGGGCCATGCGCAGCTCCAGTTCGCCACAGGGTTGCGAATTGGGCTGTGGCTGGCGGGGATACTGGCGCAACAGCTCGCGCTCTTGCAGCAGCAGGGGGCTGTCGATGGGTTGCAGCAGCGCCGGCTCGTCACTGCTGAGCACCAGCATGCCGGGGCGTCGAGCGTTGACGTACAGGCTTTCGAGCAGGTCATTGCCGTCGTACAGAGTGCTGATGGGCGGGGCCGGCAGCGCGTAATAACCCGACTTGGCCACCGAATACACCCGCCCTTCTTTCTCCAACAGCGAATAGGCGTATTGAATGGTCGAGATCGATACGTTAAGGCGTTCTGCCAGATGGCGCAGCGACGGCAGGCGCACGTGGGCCTGGCCGGCGCTTTCGCCGATGACGCAGGTCAAGTAACGGTACACCGCCTGGTAGGCGAAATCGGTTTCACGGGGGCCTTTCATGGGGTCAGGCCATGGGTGGGGCGCCACGGATGACATGGCGTCGGGGCGACTGTCCAAACACACACTGTCAACGACCCGCTGACCGTTCCAGCGAAGTGTCGTCGTCCCCTTCCCTGTCCTGATCGCCGCTCGCCGACTCAACGCTCCTGGCCACGGTGATCGGCTTGGGCACCTTGCGGTAGAGCTTGGTAAGCAGGCTCACCGGCAGCCCGCTGACGTCCACCAGCCATTGCATGATCTGGTCGGCCACCGGGTGCCCCTGCATCGCCCGGTGCAAATCCGGCATCGCCACCAGCATGCCCGGATGGCAATGACGCAAAAAGGGCTCGAGCATCGCCGCCTTGTCGGTAAACGGCGCGAATAGCAGGCACACCATTTGTGCCTCGTTCAGGCCAAGGCTGCGATGCATCTCGGCCGAGGCCCGGGCCCGCAGTTCGGTGAGGGTCAACGGATTGCCGAAGGCCTCCACGGCTTGCTCGCACAGACGCTCCGGCAGTTGTTTGCGGCGCATCATGATCAGGGATTTTTGCAGGAATTCGCCGATACCGGCCTCATAGGTGCGGTTCTGCACAAAACAGGCCTGCAGGCCGCGCACGTGGGCCGACACCATCAGATTCACGTATTCGTTGTCTCGCAGCTGCACCGACAAATCATCGGCATGAAAGCCCAGAAACTCGGTGAGCAACGGCCAGCGCTCGTCCCTGCCACGCACCAGCATGTCGTGAATGTCGATCAGCGCTGCACGGCGGCAGGTCTCGAACTGCTCGGCCGGGCGCCATAGCGGCTGACTGCCCTCGCTGTAGAAGCGCTGATAACCCTGGGCGCCCAGTTCGTCCAGCAGCGGGAAAAGTGCGGTGTTGTCGTACTCACGGTGCCTGGAGACGTACAGTTCGGCCTTGGCAGCGGCACGGCGCAGCCCTTCCATGAACAGCTTCTGCTGACGCGGCGATTGGCAGGTGATCAACGCGTCGACGCCGTGGTTCCAGCGGGAAATCTGCCCGTAGAACTCGCCGGTGGCCAGGTAGCCGTCATCCCAAAGCTCCAATCCATCCCAATGCCGGCGATGCCCCAGCATCAACAGGTTGGTCCGATTGGTTTCACACCCGGCCGGGCTCATCTGGGCCCGGTGATCGAACGGCAGCACCTGACGGTTGTCGACCATCAGCACTTCCACCCGGGGGTCGTCGTAGAGAAACAGTGCATTGAAACTGCGATGGACGTTCTCCAGTGCCGTCGGATCGCTGGCGTTCAATCGCAAGGTCGCCACACGCAGACGGAACGTCGCCGGGGCGCGAGTCGCAATCGTCAATTGCGCGGCGCGCAGCAGCGCCAGGGTGTAGCAACTGTCACGGGAACCGGACTGGATCGCCAGCACCTTGAATTCGCCAATCCTTTCCATGCCCCCGGCGGCAACCCCAAGGCGCTGAATGAGCAACTGCAGTGCCGTGCGCTCGGCACGGGAAAAGAAACCCAACAATCGCTGCAATACTTGGTGATAGACATACTTCATGGCTTGGTCATGGATACTGGTCATCGTTATTTACCTGATACTCGTAAGTTCGTTACTGCACAAACAACTGCACGCACGGCGCAGGGAATGGCCGGAAGATGAATTGAAGATCGGGTTTTATTGCCGGATGCTAACACTTAAGTTTTCAGGTCAACATTGGCGGGGGTGCGCACCTTTGAGCACCCTTGGCACTGGCCGGGCGCGGTAAGGCCATGGGTTTAAAGGATTTTGGCGTTTGCAGGCAACGTCCTAGGAAACGTCTTACAGAGTCCCACGGACATTGAATACAGGAAATAAGGAAAGAAGTTGCAGACGAATGTTCTGCCACGACGTAAGAGAGCGCTTTTTTCTGAATAGACAGCCGCGCGGAGCATTGAAAAGTATCAAGTTGATACCCAACCATGACTCATTCCTTGAGATGAAAGTAATCATTCAATTATCAGTGCTTAGTTGCTGATTAGAAGCTACAGATCGAGAGCAAAAACCAGTTCAGTTGCTGAACCGTCCCATCGACAAGGCCAATGGGCGTCTCTTTGTGCGCACTGCACAAACAAAAAGTCCGTGCGGTGCACGGACTTTCGAGGGGGCGGGGATCAGGCCGGTTCGACCTGCAGGGCAACCCTTTCGCGGCAAGGGCATTCGCCCATGTAGCGATGCGCTTCGACGAACTCCGAGAACGGGAAGACCCGAGTCTGGAGCGGCAACAGAACGCGGTCGGCGGTCAGTTGGTTGATGTCACGCAAGGCCCGTTGCAATGCGACCTGATCCTGGATGATGCCCAGCTCCGGCTTGCCGGTGAAGTTACCGATGCAGTGAACGAAGAACTGAATGTTCTTCTGGAACGCCGCACAGGCCGGAAACGGTGTCTGGTTGCCGCCTTGCAGGCCGTACAACACCAGGCTGCCCCGTGGCGCCAGCACGTCGCCCAGCAGTGACATCTGCGGGCCGCCCAGGCCATCGAACACCACGTCCACGCCGCGGTTTTCGGTGATCTTGTTGACCCGCATCAGCAGGTCTTCTTCCTCGGTGACGATGACTTTCTCGGCACCCAGGGACAACAGGTATTCACGCTCGTCCGCCGACTTGGTTGCGGCAATCACCCGCACGCCCAGCGCCTTGCCCAATTGTACGAACGAAGGTCCGGAGCAGTGGCTGGCATCGGTGACCAGGGCAAATTGCCCGGGTTTGACCCGCGCCAGATCGATGTAGGCGAAATAGGCGATCAGCAGTGGCGTGTAATGCACGGCGGCCTGAACCGGCGTCAGCACATCCGGGTAACGGGTCAGCGCCGAGCGCGGCAGAATGATCTGCTCGCCATAGACCGGGTAGTCGTTCGGGCTTTCAGCTGGGAAGCTGGCCACCTTGTCACCGACCGACAGGTCATCGACCCCATCACCGACCGCGGTGACGACACCGGCCATTTCATGGCCCAGGCCTGAAGGCAGACGGGCATGGGAGGACGCCAGGTTCTGACGCCAGAGAATGTCGTACCAGCTGATGCCAATGGCTTCGACGCGCACCTGCACTTCGCCCGGAGCAGGCAGAGCCGCCGCATGCTCTTCGCATTTGAGCACCTCGGCTGGACCAAACTTGTGAAAACGGATCGTGCGGGACATCGCAAACCTCGCCAAAGAAACCTCTAATGCCCTGAACTCTAGCTGGGCTTTGAACCCAACACTATCAGTGACTATTAATAGTCGACATGCCTGTCATTGATTCCGCGTTAGCGGCAACATTCTGCAGTGTCGTAAGAAATCGAAGCTGTGTTTGTAGGAAAAGTTCAATTACTCGGTGCAGAGTACCAGCCTTTGCCCGTAATATTCCTGCTGGCCATTGTTCTCATATGGCCGCTCACGTCAAGTTTGCTGACCCTGCCAGGACTCCAGATGAATCGTAATGACCTGCGTCGTGTCGACCTGAACCTGTTAATCGTATTCGAAACCCTGATGCACGAACGCAGTGTCACCCGTGCTGCAGAGAAGCTGTTCCTCGGCCAACCTGCCATCAGTGCGGCGCTTTCACGCCTGCGCGGACTGTTCGATGATCCCCTGTTCGTGCGCACCGGCCGCAGCATGGAGCCCTCGGCGCGGGCCGTGGAAATCTTCGCCCTGCTGTCTCCGGCGCTGGATTCGATTTCCACCGCCGTGAGCCGGGCGGCGGACTTCGACCCGGCCACCAGTAATGCGGTGTTCCGGATCGGCCTGTCCGATGACGTGGAGTTCGCCCTGCTGCCCATGCTGCTCAAGCGCCTGCGCGCCGAGTCACCGGGGATCGTGCTGGTGGTGCGGCGGGTCAACTACATCCTGATGCCGGGCCTGCTCGCGTCGGGAGAGATTTCCATCGGTGTCAGCTACACCACCGATCTGCCGGCCAACGCCAAGCGCAAAGTGCTGCGCCGCAGCTCGCCCAAGCTGCTGCGCGCCGACAGCGTTCCCGGGGCCTTGAGCCTCGATGACTTCTGCGCACGGCCCCATGCGCTGGTGTCTTTTGCCGGTGACCTCAGTGGCTTTATAGATGAAGAACTGGAAAAGCTGGGGCGCAAACGGCATGTGGTCCTGGCCGTGCCGCAGTTCAACGGTTTGAGTACTTTGCTCAGCGGCACCGACATCGTCGCCACCGTGCCCGACTATACCGCCGATGCGTTGACGGCGGCCGGCGGGGTGCGCGCTGAAGACCCACCCCTGCCGGTGCGCAGCTTTGAATTGCACATGGCGTGGCGCGGGTCCCAGGACAATGACCCGGGTGAGCGTTGGTTGCGGTCGCGGATTCAGATGTTCTTTGGGGATCCGGACAGCTTGGCCTGATTCTGGCTGATGTAGCGAACCGAATGGCCTCTTCGCGAGCAAGCCCGCTCCCACCTTGAGTCTGCAGTGAGCACAGATTTTTTGCACGACAGAGATCCATTGTGGGAGCGGGCTTGCTCGCGAAGGGGCCGGGACATTCAACATGGATGTCGCAGAGTGCGGCCTCCAACACTATTGCAGCCATGGAACAACTGAATTTCACTCAGCGCCATTGATTGCGCCCCAATGAAAGGCGCACGCTAGAGAGCTGCCCAGGGTCTTATATCATTCCGAATGATAGTTACCTTCGCCTCATTCGATTCGTTAGATACCCCCCCCGCCGAGCATCATTCGCCCATCTCAATACATTGGCGGATGCATCCATGGAACAGTCATTCAAACATTTGCGCTTCCCCTTGGCTCTATTGGCCATGGTGGTGATCAGCGCGTGCGGCAAGGCGCCAGTTACCGCCGCCGCCCCGCCAGCCGCCAAGGTCAGCGTGGCCAAGGTGCTGGAGCAGCCAGTTAACGAATGGGACGAGTTCACCGGGCGCCTTGAAGCGCCGGAAACCGTAGAGATCCGTCCACGGGTGTCGGGCCAGATCGACGAAGTGGCCTTCACCGAAGGCGCATTGGTCAAGAAAGGCGACCTGCTGTTCCAGATCGACCCACGTCCTTTCCAGGCCGAGGTCCGCCGCCTCGAATCCCTGGTGACCCAGGCCCGCGCCAGTGCCACCCGCAGCGAAAACGAAGCCCAGCGCGGTGAACGCCTGCGCACCAGCAACGCGATTTCCGCGGAACTGGCCGATTCGCGCACCAGCGCTGCCCAGGAAGCCCGCGCTGCCGTCGGCGCCCTTCAGGCTCAGCTGGACCTGGCCAAACTCAACCTGAGCTTCACCCGCGTCACCGCCCCGATCAGCGGCCGGGTCAGCCGTGCCGAAATCACTGCCGGCAACCTGGTGACCGCCGACACCACCGCGCTGACCAGCGTGGTCTCCACCGACAAGGTCTACGCCTACTTCGACGCCGACGAGCGTGTGTTCCTCAAGTACACCCAACTCGCTCGCCAGGGCAAACGCGGTGCCACCACCCCGGTGTACATGGGCCTGTCCAACGAAGACGGCAACCCGCACCTGGGCCAGATGAACTTCGTCGACAACCAGGTCAACCCGAAAACCGGCACCATCCGTGGTCGCGCCGTGTTCGACAACAGCGACGGCAGCTACACCCCGGGCCTGTATGCACGCCTGAAACTGGTGGGCAGCGGCACCTACAACGCCATGCTGATCAACGATGAAGCGGTCGGCACCGACCTGGGCAAGAAGTTCGTGCTGGTGATGGATGCCGACAACAAGGCCGCCTATCGCGCCGTCGAGTTGGGCCCGAAAATCGAAGGCCTGCGTATCGTGCGCAGCGGCCTGAACAAGGACGACACCATCGTCGTCAAGGGCCTGCAGCGAGTGCGCCCCGGCTCGCCGGTGACCCCTGAAGTGATCCCGATGGCCAGCGAGCAAACCCTCGCGGCCCTGGCCCAACAACGACAAGCGCTGGAAGCCAGCAACCTGCCTCAAGTCGCACCTGCCAAGGTCGCGCCGGGCACGGCTGTGAAACTGGCTGCTGCGACCCCACGCGGTTAAGGGATAACGACTCCGATGAATTTCTCCCAATTCTTCATTTCACGGCCGATCTTCGCAGCGGTGCTATCGCTGCTGATCCTGATCGCCGGCGCCATCTCGCTGTTCCAGTTGCCGATCAGCGAATACCCGGAAGTGGTGCCGCCGACCGTCGTGGTGCGTGCCAACTTCCCCGGCGCCAACCCGAAAGTCATCGGTGAAACCGTGGCCGCTCCCCTGGAGCAGGCCATCACCGGCGTCGAGAACATGCTGTACATGTCCTCGCAGTCGACCGCCGACGGCAAGATCACCCTGACCATCACCTTCGCCCTGGGCACCGACCTGGACAACGCGCAGGTGCAGGTGCAGAACCGCGTGACCCGGACCGAACCGAAGCTTCCAGAAGAAGTGACGCGCATCGGTATCACCGTGGACAAGGCGTCGCCCGACCTGACCATGGTTGTGCACTTGACCTCGCCGGACAAACGCTACGACATGCTCTACCTGTCCAACTATGCCTTGCTCAACATCAAGGATGAGCTGGCGCGTCTGGGCGGTGTCGGTGATGTGCAGTTGTTCGGCATGGGCGACTACTCCCTGCGGGTGTGGCTCGATCCGAACAAGACTGCTTCGCGCAACCTGACCGCGACTGACGTGGTGACCGCGATCCGCGAGCAGAACCGTCAAGTGGCCGCCGGCGCCCTGGGTGCGCCCCCTGCCCCGAATGCCCAAAGCTTCCAGTTGTCGGTCAACACTCAGGGTCGTCTGGTGTCCGAGGAAGAGTTCGAGAACATCATCATTCGCTCCGGTGAAGATGGTGAAATCACTCGCCTCAAAGACATCGCTCGCGTTGAACTGGGTTCCAGCCAATACGCCCTGCGTTCGTTGCTGAACAACCAGCCGGCCGTGGCGATCCCGATCTTCCAGCGCCCTGGCTCCAATGCCATCGACATCTCCAACCAGGTTCGGGCGAAGATGGATGAGCTGAAGAAAGGCTTCCCGCAAGGCATGGACTACAGCATCGTCTATGACCCGACGATCTTCGTGCGGGGCTCCATCGAAGCAGTGGTCCACACCCTGTTCGAAGCGCTGATCCTCGTGGTGCTGGTGGTGATCCTGTTCCTGCAAACCTGGCGCGCTTCGATCATCCCGTTGGTGGCGGTGCCGGTATCCTTGATCGGTACCTTTGCGGTGATGCACCTGTTCGGCTTCTCGCTCAATGCCCTGTCGCTGTTCGGCCTGGTATTGGCGATCGGTATCGTGGTGGACGATGCGATCGTGGTGGTGGAGAACGTCGAGCGAAACATCGAGCTGGGGCTCAACCCCTTCGATGCAACCAAAAAGGCCATGGGTGAAGTGACCGGCCCGATCATTGCCACGGCGCTGGTGCTGTGTGCGGTGTTCATCCCGGCGGCGTTCATCTCCGGTCTCACCGGTCAGTTCTACAAGCAGTTCGCCTTGACCATCGCGATTTCGACGGTGATCTCGGCCTTCAACTCCCTGACCCTGTCGCCGGCACTGGCCGCGGTATTGCTCAAGGGCCACGACGCGCCGAAAGACCGTTTCTCGAGGGTTCTCGACAAGATTTTCGGTGGCTGGCTGTTCCGTCCGTTCAACCGCTTCTTTGAAAAAGCCAGCCATGGCTATGTGGGCACCGTCGGCCGTGTGATCCGCAGCAGCGGTATCGCCCTGTTGCTGTACGCAGGCCTGATGGTCCTGACTTTCTTCGGTTTCTCCAGCACCCCGACCGGTTTCGTGCCCGGCCAGGACAAGCAGTACCTGGTAGCGTTCGCGCAGTTGCCCGATGCCGCGAGCCTGGACCGCACCGAAGACGTGATCAAGCGCATGTCCGACCTGGCCCTGAAACAGCCTGGCGTGGAAAGCGCGGTGGCCTTCCCGGGCCTGTCGATCAACGGTTTCACCAACAGCCCGAACGCCGGCATCGTGTTCGTGACCTTGAAGCCTTTCGAGGAGCGTAAAGACCCGAGCATGTCCGCTGGCGCGATTGCCGGTGCCTTGAACGGCCAGTACGCCGGAATCCAGGAAGCCTACATGGCGATCTTCCCGCCACCTCCGGTACAAGGCCTGGGCACCATCGGCGGTTTCCGCCTGCAGATCGAAGACCGGGGCAACCTGGGCTACGAAGAGCTGTACAAGGAAACCATGAACGTTATCGCCAAGAGCCATAACGTTCCGGAACTGGCCAACCTGTTCACCAGCTACACCGTGAACGTGCCCCAGGTCGATGCCGCCATCGACCGGGAAAAGGCCAAGACCCACGGCGTGGCCGTCAGCGACATCTTCGACACCCTGCAGATCTACCTGGGTTCGCTGTATGCCAACGACTTCAACCGCTTCGGTCGCACCTATCAGGTCAACGTTCAGGCCGAGCAACAGTTCCGCCTTGAGTCCGACCAGATCGGCCAACTGAAAGTGCGCAACAACAAGGGCGAGATGATCCCGCTGGCGACCTTCATCAAGGTCAGCGACACCTCGGGCCCCGATCGCGTCTCGCACTACAACGGCTTCGTCACCGCGGAAATCAACGGTGCCGCAGCCCCGGGCTACAGCTCTGGCCAGGCGGAAAAAGCCATCGAGAAACTGCTCAAGGAAGAACTTCCGAACGGCATGACCTATGAATGGACCGACCTGACCTACCAGCAGATCCTGTCCGGCAACACCGCGCTGTTCGTGTTCCCGCTCTGCGTACTGCTGGCGTTCCTGGTGCTCGCGGCACAGTACGAAAGCTGGAGCCTGCCACTGGCGGTGATCCTGATCGTACCGATGACCCTGCTGTCGGCCATTACCGGGGTAATCGTGTCCGGTGGCGACAACAACATCTTTACCCAGATCGGCTTGATCGTACTGGTGGGGCTTGCCTGTAAGAACGCGATCCTGATCGTCGAGTTCGCCAAGGATAAACAGCAGGAAGGCCTGAGCCCGCTGGCTGCGGTACTGGAAGCGTGCCGCCTGCGTCTGCGGCCGATCCTGATGACCTCTTTCGCGTTCATCATGGGTGTGGTGCCACTGGTGTTCTCCAGCGGTGCCGGTGCCGAGATGCGTCATGCCATGGGTGTGGCGGTGTTCTCCGGGATGCTCGGGGTGACCTTCTTCGGTCTGTTGCTGACGCCGGTGTTCTACGTACTGATTCGTAACTTCGTCGAGCGCGGTGAAGCGCGCAAAGCGGCCAAGGCCTTGAAAACCGGTTCGCCAGTGGAGTCGCATCAATGAGTTTGAAAGCTTTCCTGCCGAGCCTGCTGGTCCTGGCGCTGAGCGCCTGTGCCGTCGGCCCGGACTACAAGACCCCGGCCACCGAGCCTGCGAACATCACCACGGCCACCGACGGTGCCGCCGGCCAGAAGAACTTCGACCGTTCGCGCTTCGAAGGTGTGTGGTGGCAGCAATTCGAAGACCCGACCCTCAACCAGTTGGTGACCGAGTCGCTCAAGGGCAACCGTGACCTGCGCGTCGCCTTCGCACGCTGGAAAGCGGCGCGGGCGATCCGCGACAACGTCAGCAACGATGCCATGCCGACCATCACCAGCCGTGCGAGCAGTGACTTGGGCAAGGGCCAGATCCCTGGCCAGACCACCGACCGGGTCAACAGCGAACGCTATGACCTGGGCCTGGACATGGCCTGGGAGCTGGACCTGTTCGGCCGTATCCAGCGCAACCTGGAATCGGCCAACGCCGAGCAACAGGCCTTCGAGGCGGATCTGTATCAGCTGCAAGTGAGGATGATTGCCGAACTGGTGGATGCCTACGGGCAACTGCGCGGCGCGCAACTGCGGGAAAAGATCGCGCTGGCCAACCTGAACAACCAGCAGGAGTCGCGCAAGATCACCATCAGTCTGCGTGATGCCGGCGTTGGCGATCAGCTCGATGTCGAGCGTGCCGATGCGCGCCTGGCCTCGGTCGAAGCCAGCGTGCCGCAATTGCAGGCGGAACAGGTGCGGCAGAAAAACCGCATCGCCACCCTGCTGGGCGAGCGTCCGGACAAGTTGACCGTGGACCTGAGCCCCAAAGACTTGCCGGCGATTGCCAAGGCCTTGCCGATCGGTGATCCGGGCGAGCTGCTGCAACGCCGTCCGGACATCCTCAGCGCTGAACGCAAACTGGCGTCGGCCACGGCGCGGATCGGCGTGGCCAAGGCGGATCTGTTCCCTCGGGTCAGCCTCAGCGGCTTCCTGGGCTGGACGGCCGGGCGCGGCTCGCAGATCGGTTCCTCGGCGGCCAACGCCTGGGCACTGGGCCCGAGCATCACCTGGGCGGCGTTTGATCTGGGCAGCGTGCGTGCCCGTCTGCGTGGTGCCGACGCCGATGCCGAAGGCGCCCTGGCGACCTATGAGCAGCAAGTGTTACTGGCGCTGGAAGAATCGGAAAACGCCTTCAGCGACTACAACAAGCGCCAACAGCGGTTGATTTCGCTGATCCGTCAGAGTGAATCCAGCCGGTCGGCGGCCAACCTGGCTGAGATCCGCTACCGCGAAGGCACGGCGGACTTCCTGGTCCTGCTCGACGCCCAGCGCGAACGCCTGGCCGCCGAAGACACCCAGGCCCAGGCCGAAATCGAGCTGTATCGCGGCATCGTCGCCATCTACAAGGCCCTGGGTGGCGGTTGGCAACCGGAGACCGTCGCCAGCCAGTAACCCCCGGGTTTAACCGAGCTCCTTTGGTTGGCCGCAACCAACCAAATTCCTTGCCCCGCGCCCCCTTCGGTCGCGGGGCTTTTTTTCGCCCGAATCCTGAACTCACCACAACACACTGTGGGAGCGGGCTTGCTCGCGAAGGCGGGGTGTCAGTCACCGAAGATGCTGGATGTACCGGCCTCTTCGCGAGCAAGCCCGCTCCCACAGTGGTTTTGGGTTGGCCATGGATGTTGTGAACGAGACAAATCCCATGTAGGAGCTGGCTTGCCAGCGATGGCGGAGTGTCAGTCACCACTGATGCAGGATGTGCCGGCCTCTGCCAGCGATGGCGGTGTATCTGTCACAGTTGATGCTGGATGTACCGGCCTCATCGCGAGCAGGCTCGCTCCCACAGTATTTTGTGTTGGCCATGGATGTTGGAACGACCCAAATCCACTGTGGGAGCTGGCCTGCCAGCGATGGCGGCGTGTCTGTCAGCACTGATGCTGGATGTGCCGGCCTCATCGCTAGCAGGCTAGCTCCCACAGTATTTTGGATTGGCCATGGATGTTGTGAACGACCCAAATCCACTGTGGGAGCTGGCCTGCCAGCGATGGCGGTGTGTCTGTCACAGCTGATGCTGGATGTACCGGCCTCATCGCGAGCAGGCTCGCTTCCACAGTATTTTGTGTTGGCCATGGATGTTGTGAACGACACAAATCCCCTGTGGGAGCGGGCTTGCTCGCGAAGGCGGAGTGTCAGTCACCGAAGATGCTGAATGTACCGGCCTCTTCGCGAGCAAGCCCGCTCCCACAGGGTTTTGGGTTGGGCATGAATGTTGTGACCGACACAGCTCCCCTGTGGGAGCGGGCTTGAACTGGCCTAATAATTCCGGACACCTCTTAAGGGCGATATGATTTCGCCAACTTGGAGGTTCCATGAACGAAAGAAAGGTCTATACCCGCGAGTTCAAGCTGCATGCTGCCAGCATGGTGCTTGATGATAACTGCCCGGTACCAGAGGTTTGTGCATCGCTGGACATCGGGCCCACCGCTTTACGGCGCTGGGTCGATCAGGTACGCAAGGAGCGCGAGGGCCAGCCAGTCAGAGGCACCAAGGCCATTACTGACGATCAACGCCAGATCCAGGAGCTCAAAGCCAAGATCAAGCGCATGGAGATGGAAGCTGAAATCCTAAAAAAGGCTACCGCTCTCTTGATGTCGGATCCCGATCGTTTTCGATGATCGCGGAGCTACGAGAGTCATTTCCGACGGCCGTGGTGTGTCGTGTTTTCGGTGTGAAGCGCAGCAGCTTCTATGAGTGGATTCAGCGGCGAGCCAAGCCGCGGATCAGACGTGAAGAACTCAGGCTGAAAGTCGTTGAGCTGCACACTGAAAGCCGCGAAGCCATGGGCTCCAGGATGATCAGTGAGGGCCTGAAATCGAAAAATATTGCAGCCGGAAGGAGCCTTGTCCGAGCGCTGATGAGGGAAGCCAACATTGTCAGTAAACAACGCCAGCCGCATCCATTTAGATCCAAAGGCGTGGAAGCATTTGTCGCGCCCAATCGGCTCAAGCGCAATTTCAAGCCAGCGACGGTCGATCAGGTTTGGTGTGGAGACGTTACCAGCCTGATGGTGGGCAAACGCTGGATTCATCTGGCCATCGTGATCGATTTATATGCTCGCCGGGTCATTGGTTGGGCTTTTTCGCTGGTCAATGACGCCAACCTGGTCAGCAAAGCGCTACGCATGGCGACAGCTATACGAACGTGTCCTCCAGGGCTGATGTTTCACTCAGACCAAGGATGTCAGTACACCAGTCGCAAGTTTCAAGAAGAACTGACCCGCTTCGGCATTGTGCAAAGCATGAGCCATCGGGGACAGTGCTGGGACAACGCTCCAACAGAACGTTTTTTTGGCACGCTGAAGTCAGAGTCGATACCTCGCAACGGCTACAGCCTGATCGAGGAGGCAAAAACGGACATGGTGCGTTTCTTCATGTACTACAACCGCACCAGGCTCCACAGCTACAACAACTACCTGTCGCCAATAGCCATGGAGCAAAAAGCGGCATAAACACCGTAATCGGTGTCCGGGATTACTTGACCAGTTCAGCTTGCTCGCGAAGGCGGTGTGTCTGTCAGCATTGATGTTGAATGTACCGGCTTTTTCGCGGGCAAGTCGCTCCAACAGAGGGATCAGTGTTGGTCTTGGGTATGGCGGTTTTCCTGGACGGTGACGGTGGCCGTGGTCCCGGCCCGCAGTTTGTCTTTCCTCGCATAATCCTCGTCGATCTTGATCCGCACTGGCACCCGCTGCGCCAGTTTGACCCAGGTGTAGCTGGGGTTGATGTTGGCCAGCAGGCGCCCGCCGGGCAGGTTTTCGCGGTCGGCGATGGCGAAGGCGATGCTTTGCACGGTGCCGCCGAAGCGCTCGCCGCTCATCAACTCGATGTCGACCCGATCACCCTCCTCGATTCTCGGCAATTTGGTTTCTTCGAAATAGCCGCTGACGTAGAACGAGTCGCTGTCTACCAATGCCAGCAACGGGCCACCCGCCGTGGCGTAGTCGCCTTCCCGGGTCAGCAGGTTGGTGACGTAGCCGCTGACCGGCGAGATCACCCGGGTGCGCTCCAAATCGTGCTCGGCCTCGGCCAGGGCGGCGATCGCCAGTTGCACATTGGCCTGGGCGAATCCCAGGTTGGCCTGGTTGCGCAGCAAGTCGGCCTGGGCCACCGCCACCTCGGTGCTGGATTTCTCCCACTCTTCGCCGGAGATCGCCGAGCGCTCCTTGAGGGTCCGGCGCCGGCGCTCTTCGCTCTCACGCTGGCGCAACAGCGCCTGGCTGGCGACGATGGTTGCTTGCGATTGCCCCAGGGACGCCTTCGCCACCTCCACTGAACGCCGGGCATGGTCCACTGCCAGGGCATAGCGCGAGGGGTCGATTTCCAGCAGCAACTGGCCCTTCTCCACGTGCTGGTTATCCTGCACGCCAAGGTTGACGATGCGCCCGGCGACATCGCCCGACAGGGTCACCACATCGGCGCGCACCCGGGCATCCCGGGTCCAGGGCGCGCGGGTGTAGTGCTCCCAGGCAAACCAGCCGAGCACAAATGCCAGCAGGACAACCAACAGCGTCGTGAGTTGAGCAAGGATCTTCTTCAAGGCATCAGGCTCCCATCACCAGAATCAAGGTCGCGCACACACAGGCGTACAGCGCCCCTTCGAACAAGGCTTCATGCCAGACGAACTGCAACACCCCCAGGCGCCGCAGTCCCCAGTCCAGCAGCAGGAAAATAGGCAGGCCCAGCAGCAGCGCCTGGGCAATCGGCGGCAGGTAGACGCCGCCCAACTCAAGATCAATGGGCAATCGCGGGTACTCCCTGCAAGGTGGCGGGTTCAAAGTGACGACGGTGACGCTCAAGAAACGACACCACGATCAGCAGCGCCACGCGCATGCGAAACACCGACCACAGGTGCTCATGGACGCTGGAATGCAGCGCATCGAGTTCGTCGCCCAGGGCGTGCAGGCTGTCGAGCACGGCATTGACCGCAATGCCCGGGCGGCCGGCGACCAACCGCCCGGTGTCGCGCACGGTGTCCGCCAGCCGGGTTTGCGTCTGCGGGCTGAGCAGCACGTTGTTCTGCGCCTGTTGCCGCAACTGGTTCAAGGCGATGCCCAGGGCCAGGCAACCGAGGCTGACCTGCAACAGATCGCGCGATGCCTGATCCTGGATGGCCGGCATCAGGCCCAGCATCATGGTCAGGCGGTCGACCATGCGGCTCTCGAAGGCAAACTGGTTTTGATCGGTGGGCGGGATTTTCTGCAACGCATACACCTGCTCGCAGTTTTCCTGAAACAGCCGACGCATGCGCAGCGCCGGCCTGAACGGGAAAATCAGCGCATACACGCTCAGCGCCAGGGTGGCGGCGAACACATAGCTACCAGCGAATTCGAACCACTGGGTGGCGCTGTTCTGGCCCAGACCGGTGTTCAGGGGGCCCAGCATCAAGAGCGTGATCAGCCCCAGGCCAATGCCGGTACCGGTGGTGGCCGGCGTGGACAATCCCACGGCAACCGCATACAACAACGGAGCCAGCACCAGGGCCAACAGCTCGAAATCGCTGATCATCGGCACCAACGCGAAGGCCAGGACAGACGACACCACCAGCGCCAGGCCCAAGCCCCTGGCGAAACTCTGTGCGGCCATCAAAGGCCGAGGAAAAGTTGCCATCAACGAACAGAGAATCCCGGTCACGATCATGCCGCCCCGCGCACCGTCCCACCCGGTTTCGATCCAGATCAGGCCGGCCACCATCAGCGCGCAGTAGGCGCGAATGGCGTTCATTGCCGCCAGCGTGAAGTCCAGATGCAGCGGGTTGGCTCTGACGCGATACAGGCTGCTGGCCTTGCGCCCGCTCTGGATCGCATCCGCCAGTTCAAGAATGGTTTCCAACTGCTGCAGCATGCGCGCCTGTTCCCAACGCAGGGACCAGGACAACGAACGCAAGGTCGGTTTCAAGGGTTCGGTCAGCTGTTCGGCGCGGTAAGCCAGTGCATCGAAGCGCTGCTGCAACGCGGCAAACTGATGCCGCTGCTCACTGGACAGCGCACGGCCCTGTTGGGCCAGTGTGTCGAGAAAAGCCAGTTCTTCGGTGAGCAAATGCTGGATCTCTTCAGGGAGATTGCCTTGCCAGCGTTCCAGCAACAGTTCGCGCTGGTGACGCAACGCGGTGAGCCGCGCCGTCAGCAACAGCAGCTGATTGGCGAGCAGTTGCACCAGTTCATCGGCGCTGCGCAGACGCGGCGCGTCGTAGTACAAATGTCGGCGTACCCCTTCCAGGGCGCTGATCTGCCCGAGCAGTTGCATCAGCCGTTGATGGAAGTCGGCCGCGCTTTCTTCGGTGCGAATCACCGCGCTGGCATGGGTGGCCAACAGCTTGATGACCTGATCGATCCGGTTGAAATAGTCCTTGGCCACCGCTTCCGGGCGCGCGGTCAGCAGGCTGACGACACAGACGCAGGCCACCGCCAGCAAGGTCTCGGTGACGCGGGTCACGGCCAACAGAAAGGTGCCGTCCTGATCCGGCACCGACAGCAGTCCCACCACCACCGCCGTGTAGCCGCTGAGCACGAACGCCCCGGAACTGGTGTAGCGCAGCAAGGTACCGCCGGCCGTACACAGCGCCAGCCACAGTGACAGGGTAATCAGGAATGGCACCGGGGCCTGAGGGAAGATCGCCATGATCACCACCGCCACCGCTGCGCCCGCGGTGGTGCCGATCACCTGGCCAAAACTGCGGGCCAACGCCATGCCGGCCAGGGGCTGGCTGACGATGACCACGGCCATGATCGACCACTTGGGCTGGTCGAGATCGAAGAGAAACGCCAGGTACAGTGTCAGCAACCCGGCGGTGATGGTTCTCAAGGCGAACAACAGTACCCCGCGGCTGGGGTGGATCAGTGCCTTGAAGTACTGCAGCAGTGCTTGCATGGAAAGGCTCGTCGAGTCGTCTCCAGCAAGCTTAGTCACTGCTTGGGCGGGTGGTTCAGTTTGTGAGCCCGCCCTCTTCATACGGGTTTTGGATTTCGATCGGTGTCTGGACGGGGGTCCCGTCCTGAACAAGTTTCTTGATCGGAACCGGCAGCTCGTCAGCCTTGGAAGCAAGCTTTGCAATCGCTGAGCTCAGCGCTTCGGTATTGGGCCAGAACTTGCCGGTACTGTCGTAGGCGCCCAGGATATTCTCGGGCGATATATCTTGCGCATAGCGTATTCGAGAAGGATTGGCACCCAGATTCGCAGCGCCCGCCCGCCAATTCGCAGTCCTGACCAGGTCCTCCCCTTTGATCCCACTGCCATTGATGAGGTAGGTCCATCCGCCTTGCTTGCCCCCCTCGTAAAACGCCCCCATGCCAGCCTGATCGTAATAACCGGACGCCTTCAGGCCCCCATTGGACTTCAAGCCCGACTTGAATATTTCCTGTGGTGCGCGCATGTCTCCATGCATGGCGAAACCTTGATAGACATACCCTTGCTGCGGTCCACCAAAATAGATGACACGTGAGCGCTCCATGAGTCGCTGTGCCACGTCAGGTCCTTTGTTCAATGCCTTCAATCGCTCCACAACGGCGGGGCCGGTAAGCTTTTTAGTCACCTTTTCTTGAATGACCCATTCACTGCGGACGATGGGCGGGATCGGTTTTGCGATCCTTTTAGCGCTGGTCGCGACCGGCGAAGGGGAATGCCCATACTTTGGAAGGTGCCGGGAAATGTCGTCGGGAAACACGCCGGCAGCCTTCAAGCGGTCGCCCACTTTCCTGGCGATGCGGGCGGCCGTCACCTTGGAAACGACTTTGCCCAATACCTCGCCAATGTAATGCCCCGCCACTTGGGCAATCATGCCCTTGATGGCATTGGCTTGATGACGACTGCCCTCCATCGGGTCGTCGTGGAGCTTTCCCCTGACGTACTGAGCCGCCGACGCTCTGGCGCCCATCCGGAAGGCGGCCCCCGCCGTCGGTGCGCCGGGCAACGCCAGGATGATTGCGGCACCGGTCAACCCGTCCACCAGGATTTCCATGAACTTGTCGATGGCGCGTTCGGACCAGGTCGAGGTCATCGTATCCATGTCGGCTCTGGCTTTGGATACGACGTTCTCGAACATTTCCTTGTAGGCATCATGGTACTCACCATAGTGGGTCGGACCCTCCCGGCGTCCAAATGCAATGGGCTTGTAGGACCATTTATAACTCTCGAACATGTGCAACGGATTCCAATCCCATTCGAATTTCCCCTGGCTGTACTTGAAGTCATCCTCATCGCGGGCAAAAAAATCCCTCAGCGGAATTCGTTTCGATAGTTCGTCCCTCAGCGCCGGAAACTCTTCTATGGATTTACCCTGCTCCTTGAATAACTCGAGCGGGCTTTCGATGACGGTCTCGTTACCACCGAGGAACACAAACAACCCCTCCGGGCCCCTTCCCCGGGTTAGAAAAACGGCGTTCGACACACGGGTGAAGTCGGCGTATCGGCCCTGTTTGATACTGACGGGTCTGATACGGATATCGCCCTTGAGGAAGCTGTCGGCAATGTCCCGACCTTGCTCTGACAACTTGCCTGCCGTCAGACTGTCGCCCACCACCTGTTTCAACTTGAACTTGAAGTTCTCTTTCCATAACTCATGGATCTTGGGTTGAGACAGGACTTTTTCCGAACGCTCCTTATAATTGGCCCACACATCAGTGCCTTCCACCGCGCTCCTGAACTCGGGTGTATAGAGCACTGGCCAGACAATTCTCACGTTTTCTCGCGATTGTGCTTCTCGTTGCGGGCGCTGCATTAACAGCTCGGCCAGGGTAAACATTTTATGCCGGGTGGTCGTCTTGTAAAATCCGCCATGTTTGCCGTTGGGTGGCGGCAAATCGTACTCGACCCTGAATAATGTCCTGTAATTGACCTTATGCTTCAAGACATCGGGTATATCCGAGTGGGTGACGAGACCCTCGATGACATCGACAATGAATAACGAGGGGTTCAAGACTTTCTGCAGGTTGACAAAGTCCTCGATAAACAAGTCTGCCGCTTGGGTTATGGTGACGCCGGGCGCTATCTCTTCGTTCGGTGGGATCGCATTATCGGCATCCTGCAATCGCTGCCCTGCCCGAATCAGGGAGTGTGCAGCGAGGCCGCTTTCTGAAGTCTGCATGTTGGAGAAAACCATCGCGTCCAGACCCACGCTGCGCCTGCTGCGAACCTTGGCCTGCGTGTCGGTGGCTTCTGAAGTGGCGGGTTCGGTGGTGGTCTCATTGACCGGGTCGACTTCGAATTCGTCCCGGGCCTCCCACATCGCGAGTTCGTCCCATGTGTGCAGGTATTGCTCATAGGTCAGGTTTTCCCGGTCGGGCATGGGCTGCTGCATGAGTGTCTCGAGGTCCTCGACCAGCTGCAGATCGTCGGCCGGGTCGTCGTACTCGCAGGCGCTGACCAGCCTTTTCACTTCACGGGCAAAATCCGGATGCAGCTCCAGGACTTCTGCAAACGCCTCGACGATGTAGTCCTCGATCACCGCGTCCTCATCCGGCTCGACGTCGGGTGTGAGTTCCACGCCTTGCAGAGGGTCAACCCACTGCTCGGGCTCGGGCAGGAACCAGGTGGCGGCAAAATTGCTCACCGCCATGTAGAGCGTCAAAACCGCCGCCGCTGTCGCCGCGATTTGCACCGGGTAATCGGCTTGTGGGCCCAGATCGACTGTAGGCGATTGGTAAACCTGTTCCCGAACGTCCTCCAGCATGTCCCGCAGTTCAAACGCGTCATTGGCATAGGCGCTGTCCCAGGGCACCAGGTTGCTGGCGAGGCGCTCGAAAATCCGGTCCACCTGGGCGGCCGCCTGGCCCAGCATGGCCAGTGGGTCCATGGGCGGTTCCAAAGGTGAACGGGAAAGATCCGCTACGCCGTTCCTCCAGGCGTCGCCCGCGTTCAGGGGCTCGCGGGCAGGCGCAGGTCCCGGCCCTTTCTTTATATGGCTGTCGTCCAGATCCAGGCCGAGCATGTTCACCACGTTGGCGGCGTACAACAATTTGCCCATGATGCTCACGGGGATCTTCGGGCCGTTGTCGGTGACGTGGGTGTAGAAATCACCACTGCGCTCGAAGGCCTGGAGAGTTGCGAGCAACGCTGGGACGTCCTCATTCGATGGCGCTGGATTTGCTGTCTGCGTTGCCATCGACGACGAATCCGTGCGACCGAAGGCCCACTCCAGCCAACTGGTGGCGGTCAGTACATCCAGCCAGCCGGCACGGGTGTCATCATCGGGCCGGATCTCATCGCGCAGTGCCTTGACCCTTTCCACGTAGTGGTCCGGCCAACGCACACGGGCGACGTCCTTTCGCTCGAGAAAGTCGATGAAGGCTGTCAGCTCCGCGCAGGCAGACTTGGGTGTCGGGCGCAGGTCTTTGGCGTCTGCCAGTATCTGAAGTGCTGCGTTGAGCTCGCCATCGCTTGAACGAATGTAGCTGCGTCCTTCTTTGGCGAGTTCATTGAGGCGGTTCAAGTGAGGGTCCGAAAGCAACTCAGCGTTTGCAATCTTCTCGTCCCGGACGGTCCTTGATTGCTCCATTTGCGAATGAAGGAGCCCCTTCAGCCCCAGGTCTGTTTTTCCATCGACAAAGCCCAGGTTTTCTCCCAGCGAAGCGGCCCATTTGTCCGGTGGCAAATGGCAGATGACCTTGACGATTTCTGCCAGGCGCGCTTGGGTGAGCGCCCCTTTGGGGCGCACGGAGCGCAACATTGCCGCCTCGATCAGATCGGCGACGGCTTCTCCCGCTTTTGTCTGCAAAACCCCGCTGGACACGAAGGCGCGCGCTTCCTTTTCGGTCAGGGGCTGGGTCTTGAGGTGGGTTTTGAAGTCTTCCCATCGCTCATCAAGATCGGCCTGGCTTATAAAGTCGGGCAGGAAAGTCGCCAAGGGGGGACGTACGAGTACGGGCGGCGGAATGTCCGGATTGGCCACGGCGGGATCTGCGACACTGAGGTTTTCCAACACGCGAGCACTGTTGCCCGCGCTCAGCAGCGTGCTGGACACGACAGTGTGTGCGATGGCGTCGTTGGCAGGGGGAAATCGCGAGGCAGACGTTGTTGCATGGCTAAGGGGCAGCACTGAATGATGTTCCGTTTCAACTGAATCAATTGCCAAGCATGGATTCATGACTGGAAAACATCTTGTAAAAAACGCTTATGCTGCGCCCCGGGTTTGACTACTGCCCCAGACTGATAAAAGCTGACACTCTTTCGCTGACGCCCCAGACACGGATTTTGCATGCCCAAGTCCCGCCGTAACCTGCTCATCAGTCTCTGCGCCCTTCTTGTCGTCGCCCTTGCGTGGTTTTTCCTGCACAGCAGCGCGCCGGTGGTGCCCGCGGCGATCAAACGCGGTTTCAGCGAAGCGCTCACGGCGGCCCGCAACGGTCAACCGGGGGCGGCGCGGGTGCTTTACCAGCAACTGGCCCGCCCGGACCTCTCGCCCAAGCGCCGGGTGTGGCTGCACGCCGAATTGCCCAATTATCCAAGCTCGATCGCCCTGAAACTGGCGGATGCCGATTTGCAACATGAAGCGCCCGAAGTGCGCATTGCGGCGATCAAAAGCATCAGTGGCCTGGTCCCCAACGGCCAGCGCAGCCTGTTGCTGGGGCCGTTGCTCGATGACAGCGAACAGAGCGTGCGCCTGGCGGCGGTCAACGCCCTGCTCGGTTTGTCGCCGGACGATCTCGGTCTGTATTTCGGGCCGTTGGAGCAAGCCATCGACGCCTGGCAGCAAGTCCTGAAGAACGCGCCGCAAACGGCTGAAACCCACTCTCAACTGGCGCGCCTGCATTTGCACAACGCCGAGCTCAAAGAAGCCCAGCAGGAACTCGATCAGACCTTGCGCCTGGCCCCGGACAACCTGCCGGCGCTGGTGATGCAGATCGACGTGCTCGACCGCCAGGGCCAGAGCGAAGCCGCCCGGCAGTTGCTGGCCAAACAGCTGAAGGCCCAACCCGATTCCGCCTACCTGCAACATGCCCTGGGGATGTGGCTGCTGCACCACGGCCAAAGCGAATTCGCCCTGCTCGGCCTGTCCAAGGCGGTGGAACTGGAGCCGGACAACAAGGATTACCGCTATGACCTGGCGACCACGCTGCACGGCGAGCAGGAGCTGGAGGCGGCGCAAAAGCAACTGCAGGAAATCGTCCAGCGCCACCCCAGCGACCGCAAGGCTCGGGTGCTGCTGATCAATTACTGGAAGGAAAGCGGGCAACTGCAAAACGTGCAGATATTGCTGGCGCAGCTGGAACAGATGAACCCGGATGATCCGGCTCTGCAGCAAGGGCTTTGATCGAGAGGCCCGGCTTGCGGCGGCTCCTGTATTGGAATGCGCAAATGTGGGAGCGGGCTTGCTCGCGAAGGCGGTGGATCAGTCAAGGCTGTATTGGCTGATCCACCGCCTTCGCGAGCAAGCCCGCTCCCACAGAGGATGGAGGCGTCTGCAAAATTCAGTGCGGCTCAGGCCAGCGCCCATCAGGTGACCCACAAAAACACACCCAGACACAAAAGGTTGAACGCTCGTCGCGACCAATGGTCAAGAGAAACAGGCAGCTCGTTCCAGATTCGAATTCGAGCATCCAGGAACCTGCTGCCTCGCTTCCCCTAGTCATGAGAGGGCATTTTTTGTCTACATCCAACGAGTTCATCAGCGATAAAGCCGCCACCGGAATTGAGGGTCTGGATGACATCCTCGATGGCGGACTGTCCCGTGGTCATGTGTTCCTGCTCGAAGGCGAGCCGGGCACCGGTAAAACCACGGTTGCCCTGCACTTTCTACTGGCCGGCGCCCGTGCCGGCGAACGCTCGTTGTACATCACCCTGTCCGAAACCGAGCGAGAGCTGCGCCAGGGGGCGCGGTCCCACGGCTGGGAACTGGACGATAACGTTCATATCTTCGAACTGACGCCGCCGGAAAGCCTGCTCAACGCCGAGCACCAGCAGACGCTGCTGTACTCTTCGGACCTTGAACTGGGCGAGGCCACCAAACAGATTTTCGAAGTGGTGGAACGGTTCAAACCGACCCGCGTGGTGCTCGACAGCCTGTCCGAGATCAGGCTGCTGGCGCAGAGTTCGCTGCGCTATCGCCGGCAGATCCTGGCGATCAAGCACTACTTCGTGCGCTACGACGCCACTGTCCTGCTGCTGGACGACCTCACCACCGAGTCCCTGGACAAGACCGTACACAGCGTCGCCCACGGGGTGATTCGCCTTGAGGAACTGACGCCCAACTACGGCGCCGAACGCCGGCGGATCCGGGTGGTGAAGTACCGCGGCCAGAAATACCGTGGCGGTTTCCACGACTTCACCATCATGAACGATGGCGTGCACGTGTTCCCGCGGCTGGTGGCTGCCGAACACCGCGGCGTCTACCTGCGTCAGCAGTTGACCAGCGGCATCAGGGAGATGGACGCCCTGCTCGGCGGCGGCATCGAAACCGGCTCCAGCACACTGATCCTGGGTCCGGCCGGTACCGGCAAATCCCTGATATCGATGCTATTCGCCGCCGCCGCCGTCGGTCGTGGTGAAAAAGCCGCCCTGTTCATTTTCGACGAAGAACTGGGCTTGCTGTTCGAACGTATGAAGCATCTGGGCATTGACCTGCAGGCGCTGCAGGACACCGGCAACCTGATGATCGAACAAGTGGATGCCGCTGAACTGTCCCCCGGCGAGTTTTCCCACCGGGTGCGCCGCTGCGTGGATCAGCGCGGAATCAAGACCGTGGTGATCGACAGCATCAACGGCTACCAGGCGGCGATGCCTGAAGAAAATGCCCTGGTGCTGCACATGCACGAGTTGCTGCTGTATCTCAATCGCAAAGGCGCAGCGACCTTCATGACGGTGGCCCAGCATGGGCTGGTAGGCGACATGCAGGCGCCGGTGGACATTACGTATCTGGCCGATACCGTGATTTTGCTGCGGTACTTCGAAGCCCTGGGCAAGGTGCGCCGGGCCATCTCAATTATCAAGAAACGGACCGGCAACCATGAAGCGACCATCCGCGAATACCGCATCAGTGGCCAGGGCATGACCATCGGCGAACCGTTGGAAGCGTTCCAAGGCGTGCTGCGCGGCGTGCCGACCTACCACGGCGCAAGCATGCCGCTGCTCGGGGAAGAGAGCCCGTGACCTTGCACAAGGCCACGTCCGAGCGCGCGATCATCCTCGCGCCGCTGGGGCGCGACAGCCAGATTGCGCTGATGCTGCTCAACGAAGCGGGTTTCGACGGCATCATCAGCCAGGACCTGCTGGGCCTCTGCACGGAACTCGAGCAGGGCGCGGGCTTGCTCATCATGTCGTCCGAAGCGTTGCTGGGGCGCGACCTTGAGCCACTGCTAAGGCTCATCGAGCAGCAGCCGGCGTGGTCGGACCTGCCCATCGTGCTACTGACCCACCATGGCGGCCCGGAGCAAAACCCGGCATCACGCTTCGGCCCGCAGTTGGGCAATGTCACCTTCCTTGAGCGGCCCTTTCATCCTGTCACCCTGATCAGCCTTGTCACCACCGCCCTGCGCGGACGCCGACGACAGTACGAAGCCAGGGATCGGCTGATCGACCTGAGTCAAAGCGAATTGCGCCTGCAAAACACCTTGGAAACCCTCGAACAGCAAGTCGAAGAGCGCACGGCACAACTTCGTCACAACGAAGAGGTGTTGCGCCAGTCGCAGAAAATGGAAGCGGTCGGCCAGCTCACCGGCGGCATCGCCCACGACTTCAACAACATGTTGACCGGCATCATCGGCAGCCTCGAGTTGCTGCGCCGACGCCTGGCCCGAGGACGCCTGGACGACCTGGACAGCCTGATCGACCTGGGCGTGACCTCAGCCAATCGCGCCGCAGGCCTGACTCACCGCTTGCTGGCGTTCTCTCGCCGCCAGTCGCTGGATTCCAAACCGGTGGAAATGAACAAGCTGGTGGTGTCCATGGGCGAACTGCTGCAACGCAGCATCGACGAAAGGATTCGCCTGGAGATGCAGTTGAGCGAGCCGTTGTGGGTCGCTGAAGCGGACCCCAATCAGCTGGAAAGCGCCCTGCTCAACCTGGTGATCAATGCCCGGGATGCCATGCCCGATGGCGGCAAGTTGGTGGTTAAAACCTCGAACCAGTATCTGGATGCTGACTTCACCCATCTGTACAGCAACCTCGAGCCGGGGGATTACGTGGTGCTCAGCGTGACGGACAATGGCTGCGGCATGCCGCAAACCACGATCAATCGCGCGTTCGACCCGTTCTTCACCACCAAGCCGATCGGCCAGGGCACCGGCCTTGGGTTGTCGATGATCTACGGTTTCACCAAGCAATCAGGTGGTCATGTCGCCATTGACAGCGAAGTGGGCGCCGGCACCACGGTGAGCCTGTACCTGCCGCGCTTCGGCGGCGACCTGCCCCAGGCGCAACCGGTGGAAAATGTCCATCCGCTGTTTGCGCGGCATGGCGAAACAGTGTTGATCGTCGAGGACGATCCTGCCGTGCGAGTGTTGGTCAGTGCGGTGTTGAGTGAGTTGGGTTATGCCTTCGTCGAGGCTGGCGACGCCGACAGCGCCATGCCGATTCTCGATTCGGAGCAACGGATCGACCTGATGATCAGCGACGTCGGCCTGCCTGGCATGAACGGCCGGCAACTGGCGGAAATCGGCCGCCAGCACCGCCCCGACCTCAAGGTACTGTTCATCACCGGCTACGCTGAACACGCGGCCGTGCGCGGCGGTTTCCTGGATTCTGGCATGCAGATGATCACCAAGCCCTTCACCTTCGACCTGCTGACGGCGAAGGTGCGGGAGATGATCAAAACCTGAAGCCCGATAGGCTTAACGGTGGGAGCGAGCCCGCTCGCGATGGTTGCCAGCGACAACGCTGGCTTGCTGATTGAATGCGGTGAACTTGAGGCCATCGCGCGCAAGCTCGCTCCCACAGGGGCATGCAACCCCCTGCGGGAGCGGTGTACGCCCTAGGACAGCAAATCCTGCATGATGTCCTGCAACACATCCAGGTCGAAGGGCTTTTCCAGGATCGGCGCCTTGAGGGTGATCGGGCTGCCGGTTTCACGGATTTCACGGGCATAACCGCTGATGAAAATCACCTTCAAGTCCGGTCGCAGCTTTACCGCGGGCTCGGCGATCTGCACACCGGAGATGCCGCCAGGCAAGCGATAATCGGTAATCAACATATCCAGATGGGGTTTGGTGGCGAGGATCTCGAAAGCCTGTTCGCCGTTTTCTGCCTGCAGCACACGATACCCCTGCCCCGACAGATAGTCGGTCAGCACCATCAGGATCACCGGCTCGTCCTCGACGACGAGTACTACATCTTGTGCATCTTCACTCATGGGAAGCCTTTGTTCGGTCAATAGCTGCTGATACGACCGTGGGGTCGACCAGAGGTTGCGTTTTTCTGGCTGTTTTCCTACAGCGGCAGACAAACGCGAAACAGGGCGCCTTCGCCAATCCGGCTTTCGACGGTGATGGTGCCGCCATGGGCGGTTACGATCTGTTCGGAAATGAACAACCCCAGGCCCAGCCCCGCGACAGCGTACTTGGCCGTGACCCGCTCGAATTGCTGGAAAATCCGTTGCTGGTTCTCTTCGCTGATGCCGATCCCGAAATCTCGCACTTCAACCCGCGCTTCATTGTTTTCACTGTACACCTTCACCTGGATCGGACTCTTGGCACCGTAGCGCAAGGCGTTGGTCAGCAGGTTGGAAATCACCTGCTCAATGCGGAATTCGTCCCAATTGCCGATCACCGGTTGCTCGGCCTCCAGGGTCACGGACGCTTCGGCGACCTCGATCTGCTGGGCGAAATTCTGCAGGAGCGCACGCACCAGCACCGTCAGGTCAAAGCAGGTTGGCCGGATCGACAGCTTGCCGGTGCGAATGCGCGACACATCGAGCATGTCTTCGATCAAGCGGATCAGGCTTTTGATCTGCCGCTCGTCGCGGTCGACCATGGCCTGCATCTTGTCGAGGGTGAATGCCGCGGCGTTATCCCGGGCCAGGTGCATCTTGCGCAGTTGGGTTTCGAGGATCAGGCCGTTGAGCGGCGTGCGCACCTCATGGGCGACGATGGACATGAAGTCATCGCGCATGCGCACCGCCTGCTCCAGTTCCGACTGGGTGCTTTGCAGTTGTGCCAGCAACGCCTCCTGCTCGCGGCGGGCCTGCTCCAGGGCTTCGACCTGTTGCTTCATGGCCTTGCTCTGGCGGTACAACTCGACGAACACATTGACTTTGCTCTTGACCGCATGGATATCCAGCGGTTTGTACAGAAAGTCCACGGCACCGCTTTCGTAGCCCTTGAACGCATAGTTCAGCTCGCGACCCGCGGCACTGACGAACACGATGGGGATGTTCTTGGTCTTTTCCGTGCCACGCATCAGCTCGGCCAGTTCGAAGCCGTTCATGCCGGGCATCTGCACGTCGAGAATGGCCATGGCAAATTCGTGTTGCAGCAGCAGCGACAAGGCCTCGTCGGCCGATTGCGCCTTGAACACCGCGCGGTCTTCGCGCTTGATCAGCGCTTCGAGTGCCAACAGATTCTCCGGCAGATCGTCGACGATCAGCAGTTTGGCCTGGATATTACTTAACATGCGATTCGTTCCAGCTCGACAAGCAGACGGCCGATGCCGCGGATAGGGAGAATGTGGTCAGGCTGGTGAATGTCCAGCGCGGCCTGGGGCATGGTCGCAACCTGGGCTTCGTCGGGGTCCTGAACAATGGTCAGGCCGCCCTGGCGCTTGACCTCGGCCAGGCCGTGGGCGCCATCACGGTTGGCGCCGGTCAGCAATACGGCGGCCAACCTCGGGCCGTAGGCATCGGCGGCGGACTCGAACAGAAAGTCGATGGCCGGCCGCGAATAATGAACGCGGTCCTCCAGGCTCAGGGAAAAGCTGCGATCGAGTTCCACCGACAGGTGATAGCCCGGTGTGGCGAAGTACAGGGTGCCGGGCTCGATCGCCATCTTGTCAGCGGCCTCCAGCACCGGCAGCGCCACGCGCCGGGCGAACACTTCGGCCAACTGGCTGCGACGCTCGTTCGGCAGGTGCAGGACCACGATGATCGGCAGCGCAAAGCCTTTGCGCAGGGGCCCCAGAATACCCAGCAGCGCCTCTACGCCACCGGCCGAAGCGCCGATCACGACGGCGTCTATAGAAGGCAAACCCGTTGTGTCGCTCATGATTTGCGGTAGATCCGTTCCTGTTTGACCAACGGCTCGAACTGGTTGCCATAGGCCGAAAAATCCGGGGTTTCCTTGCTGCCCAGCACCAGAAAACCGCGGTGGCAGAGGGATTCATGAAACAGACCGAAGGCACGATCCTGAAGATTTTTATTGAAGTAAATCAATACATTACGACATGAAATTAATTGAGTTTCGGAGAATACGCTGTCAGTGGCCAGGCTGTGGTCGGCAAAGGTCACGTTCTCACACAGCGACTTGTCGAAAATCGCATAACCGTAGGCCGCCGTGTAGTAATCGGCGAACGAGCGCTGGCCACCGGCCTGCTGATAGTTAGCCGTGTAGGCGCGTACGTTCTCCATCGAGAAAATGCCCTGCTTGGCCTTTTCCAGCGAACGCGGATTGATGTCGGTGGCGTAGATGATGGTACGGTCGAGCAGCCCTTCTTCGCGCAAGAGAATGGCCATCGAATACACCTCTTCACCGGTGCTGCACCCGGCAATCCAGATCTTGATCGAGGGATAGGTCTTGAGCAGCGGCACCACTTCCTTGCGGATCGCCAGGAAGTGCGACGGGTCGCGGAACATCTCGCTGACCGGAATCGTCAGCAGCTGCAGCAATTGCATGAACGCGGTCGGGTCGTGCAGAACCTTCTCCTGCAGCGCCGAAATGGTGTTGCACTCAAACTGGTTCAGCGCGTGGGCGACCCGGCGCTTGATCGAAGCGCCGGAGTAATCGCGAAAATCGTAGCTGTATTTGAGGTAGATCGCCTCGATCAGCAACCGCAGTTCGATTTCGCTGTTGCGCCCGGCGGGATGATTGCTCTGCACTAGATACGTTCCATTTTCGGTAACCACACACGAATCAGCGAGAACAGGCGATCCAGGTCGATGGGCTTGGCCAGGTAGTCATTGGCGCCGGCCTGCAGGCAGCGCTCCTGATCGTCCTTCATGGCCTTGGCCGTCACCGCAATGATGGGCAGCTTGCGCCAGCGCGGGTCCTTGCGGATCTCGATGGTGGCTTCGAAACCATCCATCTCCGGCATCATCACGTCCATCAACACCAGATCGATGTCCTCGACTTCATTCAATCGATCAATCGCCTCTCGGCCGTTACGGCCGATCACCACGACTGCGCCCTTGTGTTCCAGCGCGCTGGTCAGGGCGAAGATGTTGCGCACATCGTCGTCCACCAGCAGCACCTTGCGCCCCTCGAACACCTTGTCGCGGCTGCGGGCGGTCTTGAGCATCTTCTGTCGTTCATGGGACAGCCGCGATTCGACTTTGTGCAAAAAGAGTGTCACTTCATCGAGCAGACGCTCGGGCGAGCGTGCACCCTTGATGATGATCGAGCGCGAATACTTGCGCAGTTCCGCCTCTTCGTCGCGGGTCAGGTTGCGCCCGGTGTAGACGATGACCGGCGGGAACGAGCAGATTTCCTCCATGGACATGCGCTTGAGCAGGTCATTGCCGAGCATGTCCGGCAGCTTGAGGTCGATGATCATGCAATCGAACACCGTGGTGCGCAGCAGGTCCAGGGCCTCCTGAGCCAGGCCGACAGCGGTGATCTCGATATCGTCGTCGCCGATCAGTCGCGAAATGCTGTCGCGCTGCAAATCATCGTCCTCGACCAGCAGCACGTGTTTGACCTTCTGGGTCAACTTGGCTTCCAGGCGCACGAACACGTCCTTGAGCTCTTCGCGGGTGGTCGGTTTGACTGCGTAACCGATGGCCCCCATGTGCATCGCCGCTTCAACCCGATCCTCGACGGAAATCACATGCACGGGAATGTGCCGGGTTTGCGGGTGTTCCTTCAGGCGCTGCAACACCGTCAACCCGGAATGGTCCGGCAGGCGCATGTCCAGCAGGATCGCATCGGGAATGAACTGCATGGCCAGGTCGTAACCTTCATCGGCGCCGTGGGCCACCAGGCAGTGATAACCCAGTTCATGGGCCAGGTCGTAGAGGATGTGGGCGAAATTCGGTTCGTCCTCCACCACCAGAATGCAGCGGGTAGTGAACGGCGCCTTGGCCCGATCATCGTTAAAGCGCGGGATGTCGACTTCGGCGATCAATGGCTTGAGCGGCGGCGCGGCCATGGTCGGTGCCGGCACCGGCTCCGGCAATGTCCGCATCGGCTCGACGGCGACGCCATCTTGCTCGACATACTCCTGCGGCATGACCAGGGTGAACACACTGCCCTGCCCCGGTGTGCTGCTGACACTGATGGACCCGCCGAGCAATGCCGCCAGATCACGGGAAATCGACAGGCCAAGACCGGTGCCGCCGTAACGGCGATTGGTGGTGCCATCGGCCTGGCGGAAGGCTTCGAAAATGCTTTGCTGCTGGTCCTGGGCGATGCCGATCCCGGAATCGCGGACGATGAACGCAATGCCCTGGTTCGGCGCGCCGGCCACGCTCAGGCTGACGCTGCCTTGTTCGGTGAATTTCACGGCGTTGGACAGCAGGTTCTTGAGCACCTGCTCCAGGCGCTGGCGATCGGTGAATATCATCGCCGGCGCGCCGTCCTGCAGTTCAACATGGAACTGCAGGCGCTTGTCCGTAGCCAGCGGCAGGAACATGCCGCGCAACCCGTCTACCAGGCGAGCCACAGCGGTCGTCTCCGGACGGATTTCCAGCTTGCCGGCCTCGACCTTGGAAATATCGAGAATGTCGTTGATCAGGTTGAGCAGGTCGTTACCGGCCGAGTAGATCGACTCGGCGAACTTGACCTGTTCGGCGCTGAGGTTGTCCTGGGGGTTTTCAGCCAACAACTTGGCCAGGATCAGCGAACTGTTGAGCGGCGTGCGCAGCTCGTGGGACATGTTGGCCAGGAACTCGGACTTGTACTTGCTCGAGCGCTGCAACTCCTCGGCGCGCTCTTCGAGCTGGGCCTGGGCCTGGTTGAGCTCGGTGTTCTTCAGGTCCATGGCGTCGCGTTGCTCGGCCAGGATCACGGCCTGTTCGGCCAGTTGCTCGTTGGTCTGTTCCAGCTCCACCTGCTGAGTCTCCAGGTGGGCCTGGGACTCCTTGAGAATCCGCGACTGCTCCTCGAGTTCTTCGTTGGCGGTCTTCAGTTCTTCCTGCTGCACCTGCAGCTCTTCATTGAGTTGCTGGGTTTCGGCCAGGACTTCCTGCAGGCGCTGGCGATAGCGCGCGGCTTCGATGGAGGTGCCGATGTTGCCGGCAATCAGTTCCAGCAATTCGATATCGCGCTCTTCCAGTGGGCGCAGGAAGCCCAGTTCGATGACACCGTTGACCCGATCATCGTCGCTGGTCGGCACCACCAGTACGCTGCGCGGCAAGCCTTCGCCAAGACCGGAGCTGACTTTGAAATAGTCGTTGGGCACGTTGTCCAGACGAATCAGCCGGGCCTGGGTCGCGGCCTGACCAACGATGCCTTCGTCGCTGTAGATCTGTTGGTCGATGGCTTCCTGCTCGCGGGATAACCCGTAGGACGCCACGCGGCGCAGGCCACCGTGTTCTTCACGCACATAAATGGCCGCCACGGCGATGCCCAGGTACTGAGCGCAGAACTGCAGGATGTTGCGCCCCAGCAGATTCAGCGACAGTTGCCCCAGAACCTGCTCGGCCAGTTCGGTCTGACCATTGCGCAGCCAGCCCTGGCGCTCCAGGCGCTCGGCGCTGGCCTGTTGCTTGGCCAGATTGGCGCCGTACTGCTCGGAGAGATTGACCAGGTCACGGCGGCCGATATAGGCCAGCAAGCCACTGATGACGGCGATGAACAACAGGTAGAGGGCGATGCTCCAGACCGTGGTCCGGCGCACCTCTTCGTTGCGCGTAGTGCGCAACTGCTGCTCCATGGCGATCACTTCATCGAATTGCTTGCGCACTTCATCGGTCAGGCGCTTGCCCTTGCCGTTGCGCACCGCGCCGCGGTAGTCACCGCTGGAGCGCTGCAGATCGATCATGCTCTGCGCATAGTCGGCCCACTCCTGTTGCAGCGACTGCAAGCGGTGCAGCCGATCGGTCTGCGCCGGGTTGTCGGCGGTCAATTCGAGCAGGGTGTTTAGCACCACTTCGACGCGCGGCTTGGCGGTTTCATAGGGTTCGAGAAACTTCTCGTCGCCACTGAGCAGAAAACCGCGCATGCCGGTTTCCAGGTCGACGGTCAGCTTGACCGCCTCATTGGCGTTATTGATCACCCGGTCCGTGTGCTCGACCCACTGGATCGTCGACAGCAGGTACGTGATCAGCGACACGAAAAAAACCGCGCTGATGACGCCGACGCCCAGCGGCAGGCTGATATTGCGGCTCAGGAGTTTACGGAATCGTTGCTCATCAACCGAGGACGCGGTGGTCATATTCAAGCCTTGTTGAACAAGTGAAAAATACGGAGTTTGCCCCAAAACAGGCGTATCGATCCAATTTTCTCACGCTTTTTCGCGCAAAGTCCTACATTCAGGCGCGCTCTTGCCTACGTGAGCGGTTATTCTTTCCACTATTCTTTTATAGCGCGTCGGGAACTTGTCGTGATTCGCCACTTACTCATGGAGTAGATCCGGCGAATTCGATCGACCGGCGACTGCCCACCCATTTCCGAGAAAGCCCACTATGTCTGCCAACGCCTCCACCATCCTGGTCGTCGAAGACGATGCCATCGTGCGCATGCTGATTGTCGATGTGCTCGATGAACTGGAGTTCAATGTGCTGGAAGCCGATGGCAGCGAACAGGCCCTGGCCATCCTCAAGGACGTCAACCGGCCCATCGACCTGATGATGACCGACGTCGGCCTGCCGATCATGGACGGCCGGGAACTGGCCAACGAAGCCCGCACCCTGCGCCCGACCCTGCCGATCCTGTTTGCCAGCGGTTATGCCGAGAGCATCGATGTGCCCGAGGGCATGTACCTGATCGGCAAGCCGTTCTCCATTGACCAGTTACGCGACAAGGTTAAAAGCATCATCGGCTGAGCAGCCGTGCCCTGGCGGCAAGGGCTCAATTCTGGTTGCCTTTCAATATTTCCATCAGGTTTGGCACCCCCCGGGTGCCTATCGTTGTGAGCTGATACCTGCCTGAGCGAGACAAGCGTTCAGGCTTTTTTTCAGCCTGCCTTGCGATAAGACTTCAATGCTTCCTGCAGCCAATATCACCGCAACCGCCTCCGCGCCTATACCGACTGCCATCCGTGGCGAACCCTCCACTCCTTTGTCGCGCGAGTTCCGCGTCGGCAATTCTATCAGCGGTACGGCATGGTCCCCGCTTCCCGGCCCACCAAAAAACGCCTCGCCGGACGCGGGACAACCCCTTGCGCCCCCGGTTTACAACGGCCTGCTCTCGCCCTTCGATCTTGCCGACAACTTGAGAGAGGCGACGATCCACGACCAGACGTCGCTCGAACGGGCGTGGGATTCTGCACTGAGTCATTTGCAAACCGGTACCGTCACCGAAGAAGAGGTTCTGCACCTTCTCCAAAGCGGCTTTTTGCAGACCGACACCGGATCGCAGCTGGCGTCGAGACTGCGCGACACGATCCTGCGCTCGGTGAAACCCGTGCAAGGCCTATCACAGACACGCCTGCGCGAGTTCGTCGACATCATCTGTCATCAGCCCCCGGCGCGATGGGCAGACGCATTCGGCGAGAACGTCAACTTCCCTCGGGGCCGCAATGGCGAAGGTGTGCACGGCTTCATCCAGACCCAGCTGACGCTTTCTCGCCTGCATCGCGGGCAGCAAATCGCCGCTGGCGAGTTGCTTGACAATGACACATGGAACCAACTTCGCGACCTCACCCGCTTCGCACTCAAGTTCACCCGTCGCTCATCCGATTCCCCCTTCAACCGACACGTGCGTCAACTTGAAGACCATTTGCATGTCAGGCCATCACCCAAGCACGCTCAAACTTTGGTGGGCTTGCTGGTCAACGCCGTCGATAACCCCGATCCCGATGAACGCAAGCGCTGGACCGAGCGTTTCGCCGACGCTGCCCGGCAGCTGGATGCGCAGCTGAAAAACATCGAGATCGTCGATAACCGCCCAGAGCGCAGTTGGCTGGAGGAGATCGTCAACCCCGGAAAACTGCAGGCCGGGCTATCGACGATAGCCACGCCGATGAACGCAGCGCTCGACGGGCTGGGTTCAATCACTGTGCAAAGCATCAAAGACACCGCCAGCGCAGCGATTGAAAACGCAGCGATGCACTTCATCTTCGGCACCAAACCGGCACCGGCACCGGCACCGGCCCCGGAACCGGAACCCGAGCGGCCGGCCGAAAGCCCGGCTACCGAGTCGGCACTGGTACAGACACTGCTGGAAATCGAACGCAAATCCAGTTTTTACCGTGACGTCATCACCACCGGGCCGCGCTTCGAAGGAGGCGTGGCGAATAAAATGGCCTACGTCGCCAATCTGTTGAGCGCAATTGACGTGCCTGGCATCGTCGACCGTTTACGGCAGCGTCCCCCCACTGATCGCCTGGAGTCCGGGGAGACCGAGGCACCGGCTCAGCCTGTCCATGCCAATTCAGGTCCCGTCCCGACGGCAGTGGCGCACCCGAGCTCTCTTGAAGGGCTCTACCAACAGATCAACGACGCATTGATTGCAATCGACCAGGCCTTCAGCTTTCCAGAGGCGTCTGCCATCGAGATCGAGATGAGGGTGTTGGATCTGGCGGGCCATCTGGAAAGCCTGGCTAGCGTGGATGACCACGAAAAGGATGTGCTGCTGTCGCGCGCTGTTTACGGCTCGACCGTTGAGGACGCTCAAACGGTGTCCTGGTGGGAGACGATCGGACCCGCCCTGCACGACCTGCTGGTGCGGCTGTCGGCGGGCCTGACCCTCGCCGGCAGCCGTGTTGCAGGCCTGTCCAGTGCCGGGGTCGAGGTGCTCAAGGATAATCCCGGCAAAACCGTGGGGGCGGCACTGGCAGCCACAACCCTAAGCGCCCTCTGGGCCCTTTACCATCGTTATGCCGAGAAACGCCCCGACCTGGCTCCCGATGGCCCCGTCTCAAACCAGTCGATGGCCGTCACAGAGCCCGCTGTGCCGCACGACGAACCCGGGGCAGACGCTATCGAGACCCTTCTGCGCGAGCCCGTCGCTGAAGGCGCCCCCGCGCTGGAAGACACCATCCTGCAACTGATGTACGAATCCAGTGCCCAGGACTTGCTCGATGACGCGCAACTGATCGATGAGGTTGCACTGTTGCTGCAACAACACAGTGCCCATGATCCTGGAAAAACCTTTGCCGAGTTGATCCTTCAGTTAAAACCCCACGCGCCTGTCGCGGCGGGGTCGAATGTCCATCATATTCGCAAGCGCGACATCGCGGCGGTGGATAAAAACTCCCCGTTATCGAGCAATAACGAGCGTGAGATCGAGGGAGAGCCGGACGGAGCAACGGCTGAATCTCACGACGCTGAGCGCCTGGCACACTACCTCGAAACCCTGTCAGTGCTTCAGACCCCTGCTGATGCTGCCCATCAGGGCATCGACGACGCTTCAGAAACATCAGACGATCCCGCCGTACAGGTGATCCGCTTGCTGCGCCACCGACGCTCCGCCACCTGGTCGGATGATTCGCGAGCCGATGGCGATTCCAAGCTGCTCAGCCACTACACACGGGCATTACTGGCGTATGCCGACGCCAGCGAGCCCTACGATTCAAAGGCAATCACCCTGCCGGTGCACTCAAGCTTCGGCCGCTGCTGGCTGAACCTGGTCAATGCGTTCAAAAACCCGTTCTTCAACGACTGGGCCGTACAGGCAAAAATCGATCTATCGACGCTGCACGTGAACACCGCGGACAGCACGCTGACCGGCGTGGCAGGCGGCGTCAAAACCACCTTCACGCTGCGCGACGGCAGCGGTTGGGCCAACGTTGCCGGGCCGATACTGCGGTCGGCAAAAGTCGTCGATCCAACCCACCTGGGTGTGGCTTACCCCAGCGGCTCATCGATTCCGTTGAAGCTGGTCAGCGGATTTTATGGAGAAAGCGCTTCACCCGACCGCGCCCAGGCCAGGCAACGGGCCCGGGAATTGAGCGCAAGCCAGCGCTTTCCCGAGATTGCCCCTGACGACCCGCTAAGGCCCGCACAACTGCGATCACACGCCCAGGTCGAAAAACAACGGCAACTGCTGGGCGACCTTTACGCCCATCACTTTCTCAAGACCCAGCTTGCCGATCTGGTCAAAGACAAGCCAGACAGTGCGCCTGTCAATCTCATTGCCTGCAAGGTCGCGGCACACCGCGACTCGCTGTTCGCCGCCGCGTATCCGCACGAAGCCAAACGCATGGTCAGTGCACAGCGGTTCATCAGCGCCATGGGATGGACGGTTCCGAAAACCGCGGGCCAGGTGCGCAACCTGATCGATGTCTTGACCTTCGCCTTACCCGAAAATACGCCCAGGGGTAACTATCGGGGCGCCTTGGGCTACCCGCGCCCCTTGACCTCCGCTCAGGTCGCGACCATTGGCAAAACCGTGCAGCAGTTCAAGCATTCGGCTGCCAGCGGGCTGCTCGACACCCTGCTGCAACATCAGACGGTTGTCAGCCCGGCGCAAGGACTCAATAGCGCCCTGAACAGTGATAAAGCCAGGCAACTGGGTCAGGCCCTGGAAGCGAATCTGGGCGCCATACCCAGCCAGGACAGCGCGTCCGAGTGGGTCATGGCAGCACTGTTGCTCGACCTTGACGCCACCCCGGGGGTGCCGCGCAACGGTGTCGCCGGATACAGCCTCACGCAAATCGCCAACCTGGGCGTGAAACCTGCGACCGTCATCGAACGACTGCAGGCTCACCTCATTGCCGGTGGCAAAGTCACTGCCAATACCGCCTCCGTCGCCGCCTATCATCTGCTGGCCGGCACGGCCCCAGAGTTCCTGGTTCGCGACCTGCCGCCAAACCTGGTGTGCGGCAGCCATACGTGGACAAGCTTGAGGATCGCGGTCGCACGCCTTGAACAGCTGGACCCGGGCATCTCGGCCCGGATGACCTTTGAGCAGGTCATGGCATACGGCAACACTGCACCGGTTTCCGTCGGCCAGGACATCGCTGCGCAATCGGCTTCGGTCAATCCGCTGATCGACTGGGCGCTTGCCAACGGCATCCTGGTGCCCAATGCCAGTGACAGCTACACCCCTGCTCAACTGGACATCGCCCGTGAAAAATTCAACGGCATCCGCGTGGAGATGGCACAGGCGCGGGAGTTTCTGGCGGCGGACGTACCGACAAGGGAGGGGCTGGCACTGGCGGAGCTGGAGCGGGTGTTCGGCAAAGGGCTGCCCTTTGATGACCTGTGCCTTCGGCAAACAAACATTCCTCACAGCGTGCGGGCTACCAGGTACTCGCTGCTGGATCTCTACGTGACCGGGCAGTTGGAACCGGGCAAGTGGAGCTCTTACAACGAACAGCTTGCCATCCAGGCACTGGAAGGCAGGTTCAGCCAGTTGAAGCCGGCTGCGGCACTGTTCAAGGAGACCTTTACAGCGTACTTCGACAACGTGCGCAGTGGCTCGGGTTCTGTATTCAAGTACCTCATTTCGCAGCTGCCGCTGGAAGATCGACAAAGCCTTGAATATGGCCGTCAGACCTTCTATTCCGTGCGCAGCGAGATTGACGAAGACCGACATTTCCAGACCCGTGAACAAATAGAAGCGCACAAGGGGCGACATGGCATCTTGATACGCTCGGAACTGCAAAACAGCCACACGGGTAAACAAGACGTCACTTACTACGAAGTGTTCCCCGGCTCGGTTGAGATTCGAAAAAACAGTGAGCTGCCTGAAACCTTGCACCTGAACGGCAAACTCAAGACTTTCCGCAGCATGAAGGACCCCAGCGGCTATATCGAAAAGCAATGTGCCACACCCCAACCCATGGATTGGGCAGCCTACGAACAAGGTACGGCACCGCGCAGCGGCATGACCTCCAACGTCATCATTGAAGAAATCAAGCCAACTCATCAGGAGGCCGTGTTCTACCCCCCCGATTACGACTTCAGCAAAGTGCCAAACGCCTTTTCAGCCAACGCCCGAATCAACCATTTGGCGGCCGTTGTCGTCGATGAGCATTTCGTGGTGGGGCGCGAACAACTCGAAGCCCATGCCAGGGGCTCTACGAACTCAGAGAATGAAAACGACCTCAAGCGCCGGATAAAAGACTTTTTCGTGAGTCTTGTGCCCTTCAAATCCTGCATCGAAAACCTTATCCAGGGCGACACGCCCGGTGCGGCGCTGGACTGCACACTGGATGCAGCAGGCTTCGTCATACCCGGCGGCCGTGCCATCGGCGCAGCCACCAAAGTGGCACAAACCGCAGGCGCCTTTGTGCCCAGGGCCCTGAAGATGGGCTGGATCATGGGCAGCACCGTCGTCTCGTCCGCCAACCCGCTGGACGGTGTCGGCGATCTGTTCAGGTTCGGCAAAAACGTGGTGTGCAGCCTGGGCAGTCAAGCCTACCGAGCCGCCGGCATGGGGCTGGAGCAGATCAGGCGTATTTATGTTGGCGGCAAAGGCGTGCCCCCTGCCGAGCTGCTGAAACGGGCCGACATCGCCCAGGGCGTGGCCGGTACGGGTGTGCCGGGCCAGACCGGGCCCGTCACCGCCCTGTTCAAGGAGGGTAAATGGTTCGCCTTCGATGCCGGCACCAACCGGCCGTATGGATCGCCACTGGAACACTTCCTGCCGGACAGCTCGATTGCCCTGCAACGGGTCAGCCTTGATGACGGTTCAAGCCCGCTGATCAATGCTCGGGTTTTCGAATCGCAACCCCATGTCATCCCGCGCAGCACAGGCACCGACATCGTTGATGGCGATAAGGTGTATCGCTTTGATCCTCAACATCCGCAGGCGCTCAGCGACATCAATTGCGCGGCCCATTTCAAGGGCCTGGACGGATACGAAGCGATCTGCCGCTCCGGGAAGAGCAAGCGCAATCTCAACAACTGCTTCTCAAAAGTGCTGGATAGCTATTTAACGACGGTCGAAGAGAAACGCGTTCAAGCCATTGAACACAAACGTCTCTATCCCACCTCCGGCGAACAAGGCGTTGCTCCCCGGGTTGTTCATGAACGACGCATCTACAAGTGCGGCCATGATTTTCGCGACTGCAAACCCGACGAGTTGACCGTCGCCCTGCAATTCAAGAGCACGACTCCCGGCAGTGTCATTGCGAACGAGCATTTCGGTTTTGCAGGCAAGATCAAGGACGAAAATCTGAATGACGCCACCTGTGTGGTCAGAATCGGCAGCATTGTCGAAGGGATCGAGGATGCCCGTGAGGTCAGAGCCTTCAAGGTAGACATACCTGGGAAAATCTGGGGTACCCACACTTATCTGGTTGCGGAGGCAGACACCGGGCTTTTCTACTATTGCAAGTACGACGCCACGCAGAGCCGGGTGGACTTCAAACGGCTTGATTATGCCGACGGAGGTCTGGGCGAAAACCTCATCAACCAATATCACAAGGTCAAGGACCCCTATCTCATCGCTGGCGGCGGGTCAGTCAATAACGAGTTTGTACTGCTGCCACCGCTCAATTCCCTCTACAAAAGCCTCGAAGCCAATGGCTGGAAGACTGATGACATAGAACATTTCAAGCAACTGTCGGCACAGATGACCGAATCGCAGAAACGCGATCTCATGGTGATGGCCATGAACAAACATGGCGATCTCGACATCGAAGTCGTCATACCGGCCATCAAGATTGAACCCATCTCAAAACCGCCCCTGTTCAATTCGCGTTCTGCTTCTGAACAGAACCGAATCCTGGCGGAACAATCCTTGATACAGGTACAAGCACAGATCAAAGCGACGGGGCTCGGACCGGCTAACCAGAGAATCGTGAATGATCCTGTTGACCTCCAGCGTCAGGCCATGACCCTGCCGGTCGTTATGTGGCAATACGCAAGAGTCGATGGGAATATTCGGGAAATCTTTGGTTTAGTGCACAAAACCGGTGCTGGAAATTGCGACCTCATGAACGCCGTGGCATTGCAAGTCCTGCATGAAAGCGGCGGAACCGGCTCTCGATGGATGTTTCCTGGCCATACGTTTGTCGTAGCAGGCGTGCCGCAAAAAGGGCCTGTGGCCTCAACCATTGATTTCAGCGAGCCTGCGTTCAAGGACGCCTGGATTCTCGACGCCTGGACCGGTTCCACCTATCCGGCGAAGGACTTCGCCAAAAGGTTCGCAGGCACCATGACGTCCTGGAAAGAACAACACATGCAGATCTTCGCCACCGACTGGAACGCGTCACCGCCCGTGCAGCGCTGGATGGACCCAACCGATTCGGCCTGGCTCGACAAAGCCATCAAAGCACCGAAGACCCCTTCCTATTAACGCAGTGCTGTTCACCTGAACGGGAGCATCCGCATCTGTGGCGAGAAGAATCATCCCCTCGCCACAGACGGATGACTTGCACTCAGAAACCAGCCGAGCTGTGTTTAAATCGCACCTCGATGCTGACCCCTCCCGCTCCAAGGAACGCCCCTGATGACTCACCCCCGCGCAACCAACGTCCTGGTCATTGGTTACGTCTGGCCCGAGCCCCGCTCTTCGGCGGCTGGCGGGCACATGATGCAAATCCTCGAATCGTTCCTCGCCCGCGGCTGGACCGTCACCTTCAGCAGCCCCGCGCGTTCCGGTGAACACCGCGCCGACCTCGGCACCCTGGGCATCCGCGAAGTACCGATCGAATTGAACAACAGCAGCTTCGACGCGTTTATCAGCGAACTGGCGCCGGATGTGGTGCTGTTCGATCGCTTCATGATGGAAGAGCAGTTCGGCTGGCGCGTTGAAAAACACTGCCCCGATGCCCTGCGGGTGCTGGAGACATCCGATCTGCAAAGCCTGCGCGATGCCCGGCACCAGCGGCTCAAGCAGCGTTTGAAAGACAGTGACGATGCCAATGACTTCAGCGGCCTGTTCGCCCCGGCCTTGCGCGAGGAGTTCGAGTTCATGGCCGACACCGACCTGGCCCAACGGGAGATTGCCGCGATGTATCGCTGCGATTTGAACCTGATGATCAGCGAGGTGGAAATCGAGTTGCTGGTCGAGCAGTTCAAGATGCCCCGCGGGCTGCTGCACGGGTGCCCGCTGATGGTCGATCTGCCGACTGCGCCGCCGGTGCCGTTCGAAGATCGCGCGCATTTCCTGCACATCGGCAACTTCCGCCATGCGCCGAACTGGGACGCGGTGCTCTGGCTGAAAACCGCCATCTGGCCGCTGATCCGCGAACGACTGCCCGGCGCGCAATTGCACATCTATGGCGCCTACACGCCGCCCAAGGCCACCGCCCTGCACAACGCCGCCCAGGGTTTTCATGTGATGAACTGGGCCGAAGACGCGCTGCAAGTCATGTCCGCAGCCCGGGTGTGCATGGCGCCGTTGCGATTTGGCGCCGGGGTCAAGGGCAAGATCGTCGATGCGATGCTCTGTGGCACCCCCAACGTCACCACGCCCATCGGCGCCGAAGCCATGCACGGCGACGAGCCCTGGCCCGGCGCCATCACCCGCACCGCCCGGGAATTCGCCGAGCATGCGGTGCTGCTGCATCAGGACAAGCCGCGCTGGCTGCAGGCCCAGGCCGACGGGCTGCAATTGCTGGCCAAGCGTTACCAGCAGGCCATTCATGGCCCGGCGCTGGTCGAACGGATCGAACATTGCCTGGAGCACCTGCCTGCAATCCGCCGCGACAACTTCACCGGCAGCATGCTGCGCCATCACCAGCACAAGAGCACCCAGTACATGGCGCAGTGGATCGAGGCCAAAAACCGCGTTGTTTAACAAAAACCGTGGGAGCGGGCTTGCTCGCGAAAGCGGTGGATCAGCCGAGCAATCTGTTGGTTGATCCACCGCCTTCGCGAGCAAGCCCGCTCCCACAGGTATCGGGTTGGCCTACTGGCTGGCGTTAGGGGCCCTGAAAGAGGCATGATCACGCGGCGATAACAACAAAAGCACCCAGCCATGAACCGCACCGCCCGCGTCACCGACCCTTCCTACGAGCTGATGGACGACCACAACGGGTTGTCGATCATCTATCGCCAGCACGGCTTCCCCTGCCCGCTGGTGCGCTGGCACTTTCACAAGGAATACGAACTGCACCTGATCGTCGCCAGTTCCGGCAAGGTGTTCATCGGCGACTACATCGGTAACTTCTACCCCGAAACCCTGTTCCTCACCGGCCCCAACCTGCCTCACAACTGGATCAGCCAGGTGGCCGAGGATGAAGTGGTGGCCAAGCGCGACATGCTGGTCAACTTCACCGATGAGCTGTTCGACAGCGGTTATCAGGTGTTCGCCGAACTCAAGACCCTGGCGCCGCTGCTGGAGCGCGCGCAGTACGGCATCGAATTTCGTTGCAAGCACACCATCCGCAAAGCCATGGACCTGATGCAGCGCATCGCCGACAGCAATGGCGTGACGCGCCTGGGCCACTTTTTCATCCTGCTGGAACTGCTCGCCGCCTGTGACGATTACCAGTTGCTGTCCGGCGCGACCACCTCGCAACTGGCGGACGAGCACAACATCGACCGCACCAACCGCGCGGTGGATTACATCTTCGCCCACTACGCCCGGGACCTGACGCTGGAAGAAGTGGCCGAGCACCTGGGCATGAAGCCGACCTATTTCAGTCGGGTGTTCAAGCAGGCTACGGGGCGCAATTTCATCGAGTTCGTCAATCGCTTGCGCATCAGCAAATCCTGCGAGTTGCTGGCCGATGGCGACAAACCTGTGACCGACGTGTGTTTCGAGTCGGGCTTCAACAACATTTCCAATTTCAACCGCCGCTTCCAGGCGCTCAAAGGCATGACCCCGTCGCATTATCGGCGTTTGGTCGTGCAGCGCTTGACCGAACAAAACCTGGGCTGACCACGAACACCTGTGGGAGCGGGCTTGCTCGCGAAGGCGTTGTGTCAGTTTGCCCATCAGTCGTCTGACACACCGCCTTCGCGAGCAAGCCCGCTCCCACAGGTGATTCGTCGCGGCCCAAAACCTGTACGGATTCGACAGCCGAGCCACGCTGCAAAGCCCTTCCCTGCGTTTGCCCCTGCAAACCCCAGTGCAAAAAAGTATCAATTGAAGTGCGACGGATGATTTGTCTCGCACTCGATTGAGCGCTGTAATCAGCGCAGATTCTTCCTACAAAGGAAGACACAAAAACAATAACTGTCCTTCTGCAACCCACCCGGGTGCAGAAAAGGAGTGCACGATGCAACCTTCTGTAAAAGCTCTGCTCGCCCTCACCTGCATGACCCTCAGCAGCGTCAGCCTCGGCGCTCAGACCCTGACCATCGCCACCGTCAACAACAGCGACATGATCCGCATGCAAAAGCTCTCGAAAACCTTCGAGGCCGAGCATCCGGACATCAAGCTCAATTGGGTGGTGCTGGAAGAAAACGTCCTGCGTCAGCGCCTGACCACCGACATCGCCACCCAGGGCGGGCAATTCGACGTGCTGACCATCGGCATGTACGAAGCGGCACTGTGGGGTGCCAAGGGTTGGCTGGAGCCGATGAAGGATTTGCCGGCCAGCTACGACCTTGACGACGTGTTCCCGTCGGTGCGTGAAGGCCTGTCGGTCAAGGGCTCGCTGTACGCCCTGCCGTTCTACGCCGAAAGCTCCATCACCTATTACCGCACCGACCTGTTCAAGGATGCCGGCCTGACCATGCCCGAGCGCCCGACCTGGAGCCAGATCGGCGAGTTCGCCAGCAAGCTCACCCACAAGGATAAAGAGCAGTACGGCATCTGCCTGCGGGGCAAGGCCGGCTGGGGCGAGAACATGGCGCTGATCACCACCGTCGCCAATGCCTATGGCGCGCGCTGGTTCGATGAGAAGTGGCAGCCGGAATTCACCGGCCCCGAGTGGAAGAACGCGCTGAACTTCTACGTCGACACCATGAAGCAGTCCGGCCCACCGGGGGCTTCGAGCAACGGTTTCAACGAAAACCTGGCGCTGTTCAACAGCGGCAAATGCGCGATCTGGGTCGATGCCAGCGTGGCCGGCTCGTTCGTCACCGACAAGACCCAGAGCAAGGTCAGCGATCACGTCGGCTTCACCTACGCTCCTCACGAAACCACCGACAAGGGCTCGGCCTGGTTGTACTCCTGGGCCCTGGCGATCCCCACCAGTTCCAAGGCCAAGGACGCGGCGAAAACCTTCAGCGCCTGGGCAACCTCCAAGGAATACGGCGCCCTGGTCGCCAAGACCGATGGCATCGCCAACGTGCCGCCGGGCACCCGGGCCTCGACCTACAGCGATGCGTACATGAGCGCCGCGCCGTTCGCCAAGGTCACCCTGGAATCGCTCAAGGCCGCCGACCCGAGCAAGCCAGGCGCCAGGCCTGTGCCTTACATCGGCATCCAACTGGTGACCATCCCCGAGTTCCAGGCCGTGGGCACCCAGGTCGGCAAGCTGTTCTCGGCGGCCCTGATCGGCCAGACCACGGTCGACCAGGCCCTGGCGGCGGCCCAGCAGACCACCGAACGGGAGATGAAGCGCGCGGGTTATCCCAAGTAACCCCTGCGTCCCCGCTCTTGCTCTTGGTGGGAGCGGGCTTGCTCGCGAAGGCGCTGTGTCAGTTTACCCATCCGTCGTCTGACACGACGCTTTCGCGAGCAAGCCCGCTCCCACATTGGATCTCCTCAGGTCTGTATGACTCGGTGTGAACACCATGAATATCTCAACTGCCAAAGCTCAAATGGACATTGCCCAACCCGTGCGCAAAAGCCGCCTGGCCAACCCCGGCTGGTTTCTGGTCAGCCCTTCAGTGGCGTTGCTGCTGTTGTGGATGATCGTGCCGCTGGGCATGACCGTCTATTTTTCGACGATCCGCTACAACCTGCTCTACCCCGGCGAAAACGAGTTCGTGGGGCTGGAGAACTTCACCTATTTCCTCACCGATTCGGGGTTCATGCCCGGCGCCACCAATACCCTGCTGCTGGTGGGCAGCGTGCTGCTGATCAGCGTGGTATTCGGCGTATTGATCAGCGCATTGCTGGAGGCCAGTGAGTTTTTCGGGCGCGGCATCGTGCGGGTCATGCTGATCTCGCCGTTCTTCATCATGCCCACCGTCGGTGCGCTGATCTGGAAGAACCTGATTTTCCACCCGGTGTCGGGGATCCTTGCCTACGTCTGGAAGTTGTTCGGCGCGCAGCCCGTGGACTGGCTGGCGCACTACCCGCTGCTGTCGATCATCATCATTGTCTCGTGGCAGTGGCTGCCGTTCGCGATCCTGATCCTGATGACCGCCATGCAGTCGCTGGACCAGGAACAGAAAGAAGCCGCGCGCCTGGACGGTGCCGGGCCGGTCGCGATCTTCTGGCACCTGACCTTGCCGCACCTGGCGCGGCCCATCGCGGTGGTGGTGATGATCGAAACCATCTTCCTGCTGTCGGTGTTCGCCGAAATCTTCACCACCACCAACGGCGGCCCCGGCTACGCCTCGACCAACCTCGCCTACCTGATCTACAACCAGGCGCTGGTGCAGTTCGATGTGGGCATGGCGTCGGCGGGCGGTTTGATCGCGGTGGTCATTGCCAACATCGCGGCCATCATCCTGGTGCGGATGATCGGCAAAAACCTGACAGACAAAGCCTGAGGCCCGCGCCATGACCCTACAACAATCCCGTCGCCTGCAAAGCCTGCTGCTGGGCACCCTGGCCTGGGCCATCGCGATCCTGATTTTCTTCCCGATCTTCTGGATGGTGCTGACCAGCTTCAAGACCGAAATCGATGCCTTCGCCACGCCGCCGCAGTTCATCTTCACCCCGACGCTGGAGAACTACCTGCACATCAACGAGCGCAGCGACTACTTCAGTTTCGCCTGGAACTCGGTGGTGATTTCCTTCAGCGCCACGGCCCTGTGCCTGCTGATCGCGGTGCCGGCGGCCTACTCCATGGCCTTCTACGAAACCCAGCGCACCAAGGGCACGCTGTTGTGGATGCTCTCCACCAAGATGCTGCCGCCGGTGGGCGTTTTGATGCCGATCTACCTGCTGGCCAAGAGTTTCGGCCTGCTGGATACGCGCATCGCGCTGATCGTGATCTACACGCTGATCAACCTGCCGATCGTGGTCTGGATGGTTTACACCTACTTCAAGGACATCCCCAAGGACATCCTCGAAGCCGCCCGCCTGGATGGCGCGACCCTGTGGCAGGAAATGGTCCGGGTGCTGCTGCCGATCGCCAAGGGCGGCCTGGCCTCCACGGTGTTGCTGTCGCTGATCCTGTGCTGGAACGAGGCGTTCTGGTCGCTGAACCTGACCTCGTCGAAAGCCGCGCCGCTGACCGCGTTGATCGCGTCCTACTCCAGCCCCGAAGGATTGTTCTGGGCCAAGTTGTCGGCCGTCTCGACCCTGGCGTGTGCGCCGATCCTGATCTTTGGCTGGATCAGCCAGAAACAGCTGGTGCGCGGTCTGTCGTTTGGTGCGGTGAAATGATTCCGATGCCCACCCAAACCCTGTGGGATCGGGCTTGCTCGCGAAGGCAATCGGTCAGTCGGCATTGACGTTGACTGACACACCGCATTCGCGAGCAAGCCCGCTCCCACCCAAAGCTCACCAGGCGCAATTGAAATAACTCAAGCGGAGGCCCCCATGGCCAACCTGAAAATCAAGAATCTGCAAAAAGGCTTCGAAGGCTTTTCCATCATCAAGGGCATCGACCTGGAAGTGAATGACAAGGAATTCGTGGTCTTCGTCGGCCCGTCGGGCTGCGGCAAATCCACCCTGCTGCGCCTGATCGCCGGCCTGGAAGAAGTCAGCGGCGGCACCATCGAACTCGATGGCCGCGACATCACCGAAGTCAGCCCGGCCAAGCGCGACCTGGCCATGGTGTTCCAGACCTACGCCCTGTACCCGCACATGAGCGTGCGCAAGAACATGTCGTTTGCCCTCGACCTGGCTGGCGTGCCAAAAGCCGAAGTGGAAAAGAAGGTCGGCGAAGCGGCGCGCATCCTCGAACTCGGGCCGATGCTGGAACGCAAACCGAAACAGCTGTCCGGTGGCCAGCGTCAGCGCGTGGCGATCGGCCGGGCCATCGTACGCAACCCGAAAATCTTCCTGTTCGACGAACCCCTGTCCAACCTCGACGCCGCGCTGCGGGTGCAGATGCGTCTGGAGCTGCTGCGCCTGCACAAAGAGCTGCAGGCAACGATGATCTACGTGACCCATGACCAGGTGGAAGCCATGACCATGGCCGACAAGGTCGTGGTGCTCAACGGCGGCAAGATCGAGCAGGTCGGCTCGCCCCTGGACCTGTATCACCAGCCCGCCAATCTGTTCGTCGCCGGTTTCCTCGGCACGCCGAAAATGGGCTTCCTCAAGGGCAGCATCAGCCGGGTCGACAGCCAGGGCTGCGAAGTGGCGCTCGATGCCGGCACGCGCATCACCTTGCCCCTTAGCAGTGCCAACCTCAAGGTTGGCAGCGCCGTGACCCTGGGCATTCGCCCGGAGCACCTGGAACTGGCCAAACCCGGCGACTGCACCCTGCAAGTCACCGCCGACGTCGCCGAACGCCTGGGCAGCGACACCTTCTGCCACGTCGTGACCGCTTCCGGCGAGGCCCTGACCCTGCGTGTGCGCGGCGACCTGGCCAGCCGCTATGGCGAAACCCTGAGCCTGCACCTGGACGCCCAGCACTGCCATTTATTCGATGCCGACGGTGTGGCGCTGACCCGCCCGCTGCGCGCCGCCGCCTGACTTCAGAGAACCTGTGATGAAACTCAACCAACACAACCTCAACCGCCTCGCCCCCGAAGTGGCCCTGCCCGCCTACACCCTGAGCGACACCCGCCAGGGCATCGCCCATATCGGCGTCGGCGGTTTCCATCGCGCCCATCAGGCCTATTACACCGACGCGCTGATGAACACCGGCGAAGGCCTGGACTGGGCCATCTGTGGTGTCGGCCTGCGCGCCGAAGACCGTCGCGCCCGGGACGACCTGAAAGGTCAGGACTTCCTGTTCACCCTGTTCGAGCTGGGGGATACCGACGACACCGAAGTGCGGGTCATTGGCGCGATTCGCGACATGCTGCTGGCCGAGGACGGCGCCCAGGCGCTGATCGACAAACTCGCCGATCCGCAGATTCGCATCGTCTCGCTGACCATCACCGAAGGTGGCTACTGCATCGACGACAGCAACGGCGAGTTCATGGCGCACCTGCCGCAGATCCAGCACGACCTGGCAAACCCGACCGCACCGAAAACCGTGTTCGGTTTCCTCTGCGCCGCACTGGCCAAACGCCGGGCGGCGGGCACCCCGGCCTTCACGTTGATGTCCTGCGATAACCTGCCGCACAACGGCGCCGTAACCCGCAAGGCCCTGCTGGCCTTCGCCGCCCTGCGCGATGCCGATCTGCGGGACTGGATCGATCGCAACGTCAGCTTCCCCAACGCCATGGTCGACCGCATTACGCCGATGACCAGCACCGAGCATCGCCTGCAACTGGCCGACAAGCACGGCGTGGACGATGCCTGGCCGGTGGTTTGCGAGCCGTTCGTGCAATGGGTGCTGGAGGACAAATTCGTCAACGGCCGCCCGGCCTGGGAAAAGGTCGGCGTGCAGTTCACCGACGACGTCACGCCTTACGAAGAGATGAAGATCAAGCTGCTCAACGGCAGCCATCTGGCCCTGACTTACCTGGGGTTCCTCAAGGGCTACCGCTTCGTCCACGAAACCATGAACGACCCGCTGTTCGTGCGCTACATGCGCGCCTACATGGACCTGGACGTGACGCCGCAGCTGTCGCCGGTGCCGGGCATCGACCTGACTGACTACAAGAACACCCTTGTCGAGCGTTTTTCCAACCAGGCGATTGCCGATCAACTGGAGCGGGTGTGCTCCGACGGTTCGTCGAAGTTTCCCAAGTTCACCATTCCGACCATCAATCGCCTGATCGCCGATGGCCGCGAGACCAAGCGCGCGGCGCTGGTGGTGGCGGCGTGGGCGCTGTACCTGAAGGGCGTGGATGAGAATGGCGACACCTATTCGATTCCTGATCCGAGGGCAGCGTTCTGCCAGGCGCTGGTGGCCGATGACGTGCTGATCACCCAGCGTTTATTGGAGGTCGAGGAGATTTTCGGCACGGCGATACCGCGTTCGGCGGAGTTTGTTGCGGCGTTCGAGTGGTGCTGCAACAGTTTGCGGGAGGTGGGGGTGACGCGGACACTGGAGCGGGTGCTCGCTTGAATGTGGCGGTGAATGTGGCTGCGTCTTCGCGAGCAAGCCCGCTCCCACCTCTGCAATGCGTACCCCTGTGGGAGCGGGCTTGCTCGCCAATGGCCTTCCCCGGATTGACCTGACACACCAAGGATCTGCCATGACAAAACAACAATTATTCCTCGGCATCGACTGCGGCACCCAGGGCACCAAAGCCATCATTCTCGACGCCGTCAGCGGTGCAGTGCTGGGCCAGGGCGCCGCCGCGCACAAGCTGATCAGCGGCGCCAATGGCCGCCGTGAGCAGGACACCGAACAGTGGCTGGAGGCCTTCACCCTCGCCACCCGCCGCGCCTTGCTCGCCTGCGGCGTCGATGGCCAGGACATCCTCGGGGTTGGCGTATCCGGCCAGCAGCACGGCCTGGTGCTGCTCGACGATCAGGGCCAGGTGCTGCGTCCGGCCAAGCTGTGGTGCGACACCGAAACCACCGCCGAAAACGATCGGCTGCTGGCCCATCTGGGCGGCGAAACCGGCTCGCTGGAGCGCCTCGGGGTGGTCATCGCCCCGGGCTACACCGTGTCCAAACTGCTGTGGACCAAAGAACAACATCCCGAAGTGTTCTCCCGAATCGCGCGCATCCTGTTGCCCCACGACTACCTGAATTTCTGGCTCACCGGCCGCAGTTGCAGCGAGTACGGCGATGCTTCGGGCACTGGCTACTTTAACGTGCGCAGCCGGCAGTGGGACCTGCAGCTGCTGCGCGACATCGACTCCAGCGGGCGCCTGATCGAGGCGTTACCGCAGCTGATCGACGCCCACGCGGCGGTCGGCACGGTGCTGCCGGCCATCGCCGAACACCTGGGCATCAACCCCCGGGCGTTGGTGTCCAGCGGCGGTGGTGACAACATGATGGGGGCCATCGGCACTGGCAACATCCAGCCCGGTGCGATCACCATGAGCCTCGGTTCGTCCGGTACGGTGTATGCCTACGCCGACTCGCCGACAGTCAGCGCCGATGCCGCGGTCGCGACCTTCTGCTCGTCCAGCGGCGGCTGGCTGCCGCTGATCTGCACCATGAACCTGACCAATGCCACCGGCGTCGTTCGCGAATTGCTGGACCTGGACATCGACTGCTTCAACGACCTGGTGGCCCAGGCCCCCATCGGCGCCGAAGGGGTGAGCCTGCTGCCGTTCCTCAATGGCGAGCGGGTTCCCGCCCTGCCCCACGCCACCGGCAGCATCCATGGCCTGACCATGACCAACCTGACCCGAGCCAATCTGTGCCGCGCCGTAGTCGAAGGCACCACCTTCGGTTTGCGTTATGGGCTGGACCTGCTGCGCCACAATGGCTTACAAAGCCGCAGCATTTGCCTGACCGGCGGCGGCTCCAACAGCGCGGTGTGGCGGCAGATCGTTGCCGATATCATGGACACCCCGGTGATCTGCACGCAGCACAGTGAAGCCGCGGCCCTTGGCGCGGCAATTCAAGCGGCGTGGTGCATGGCCCGGGCGAACGGTCACGAGGACAGTCTGCAGGCGCTGTGCGAGCGGTGCGTGAAACTCGACCCGGCCAGCGAAACCCGACCGATTGCCGAAAATGTGCACGCCGCGCAGCAGGCCTATGAACGCTATAGACAGCATGTCGCAACCCTTTAAAGAGTGAACAACTATGTACTTGGTGTGTGGCGAAGCGCTGTTCGACTTCTTCAGTGAAAACGACGCCAGCGGCCTGGCGTCGAAAGTGAATTTCAAGGCGATTGCCGGCGGCTCGCCGTTCAACGTCGCGGTGGGCTTGCGCCGTCTGGGCGTGGATTCGGCGCTGCTGGCCGGTCTGTCCACCGATTACCTGGGTCGACGCCTGTTGCAGGTGCTGCAGGACGAAGGCGTGGCGGAGGATTACCTGCGCGATTTCGCGGCCCCTACCACCCTGGCCATGGTCGCGGTCGGCGCCAATGGCTCGCCGCACTACAGCTTCCGGGGTGAAGGCTGCGCAGATCGGCAGTTGAAGCCTGAACACCTGCCAGAGTTGGGGCCTGAGGTTCGCGGCCTGCATATCGGCTCGTTTTCGCTGGTGGTGCAACCGATCGCCGACACCCTGCTGGCGTTGGTGCGTCGCGAAAGCGGCCGGCGCCTGATCAGCCTCGATCCGAATGTGCGGCTCAATCCCGAACCAAACATCGAGCTGTGGCGTTCGCGCATTGCCACGCTGGTCGAACTGGCCGACCTGATCAAGGTCAGCGATGAGGATCTGAGCCTGCTGTATCCCGAGCAGGACCCTGCGCGGATCATCGATGGCTGGTTGCAGCACCGTTGTCAGTTGGTGTTGCTGACCCGGGGTGGCGAAGGTGCAACGGTGTTCAGCCGCACACATGGATCGTGGTCGGTGCCGGCGCGTTCGGTACAGGTCGCCGATACCGTAGGCGCGGGCGATACCTTCCAGGCGGCGTTGATTGCCTGGTTGACCGAACAAGAGCTGGATTCGATTGGAGGGCTGGGGCAATTGAGCCGCGAGCGGATCGACGCGATGGTCAGGTTTGCCGTGCAGGCGGCGGCGTTGACCTGCACCCGGACCGGGCCGGATCTGCCGTACCGCCACCAGTTGGATCTTCGCTGATTTCACTGGCGCCTTCGCGAGCAAGCCCGCTCCCACATTGGGAATGCGTAGGCCTGTGGGAGCGGGCTTGATCGCGAAGATCGGTTTTGTCCGCCGAGCGGTAGTGGCAAAGCGACAGGTGGCTTTGCGGCGAATTAATCATCGCTTAATCGCGCGGTCAAACGATGACTGGACCGCACGCCTTCAGCACTCCTGATGACCAGTGCGGCTGGTTCGACGATACGTCGAGCTGACTTTCGCCTGCATTGGAGATCGCCCCATGAATTCGCGCGCCCTGCTCGTTTGCGCTGCTCTGGTCTGTGCCTCGTTTACCTCTATGGCCCAGGCCGCCGATACGCCTTCCTCCCCAACCATCCCCTCCTACCACTACGGCATGCCGTTGCATGTGGGCAAGGTCGTTGCACTGACCGAGCCCGACACCCTCGATTGCAAAGTGGTCACGGCCAAAATGAAGTACATCGACGATCAGACCGGTCAACCGGCAGAGCTCGCTTATAGAAAACTTTCCTACGCGTGCAGTTATCAGAACTGACTGAAAAGTCGGAAATGATACCTTGCGGTATTCCTGTGAGGGTTCTGGCGCTATGCTCTGTCGCCACCCTCACTGCCGCAAGGATCAGCCATGCAGTTTTCGTTCAGGACGTTGTCAGTTTTTACCGCCGCTTTGTGTTTTTTGCTTGCCATCACCTGGGGTTTCACTCCCGACGCTTTACTCGCTACCTGGGATATCGAATATTCGCTGGCCGCAGGCTTGATCGCACGGCGCATCGCCGTGCTGTTCATGGCACTGGGCGTGATATTTTTCCTGGTGCGTAACGAAGCGCCCTCTCAGACCCGCACTGCATTGAGCAACGGCTTCATGATCGGCTGCTGGGGCCTGGCGATACTGGGCTTCGGCGAATGGCTCAATGGCCATGCCGGTCCCGGAATTTTGCTGGCGGTAGGCGTGGAACTGGCGCTGGGCCTGGCATTTTTCCAGACCCGGCGCTTGTCGGTGGAGCTTGAAACGGCGGGTTAAAGGGCTCTACGCATGGCCGGGCTGTGGGCCGGTTCAACATAGTGTTGTTGAAGATCGGTACGCAGCTCGGCGATCAGATCGTTTATTTCGCGACATCCATTGAGACGCTGGGCATTGATCCCTGTCTTCAATAGATCCAACTGATCGGTTTCACCATCGGCATACACTTTTACAGTCATGGACAGGTCAGGCGACAGCGTGCATTGGCAGCGTTTGGGCAAGAAACTGCTTTCAATGATATTGCGGAGTTCCAAGGCAGAAAGAAACATGGCGACCCTCTCCTTTGTGAGACTGCCAATCAACTAACGACTAACGACGCACTGACTCGTTTGAAATCTCGGCCAGCTCAAGAACAGCTACAGCATAATTCATGCCCTCAATTGCGCCGTGCTGTTCATCGGTAAATCAATGGCTTGTTGAATTCTTCATGAAAGACCATCGTGCATTTTGCAAAAAGGGCGCTTCGCAACCCTGCGATTTGCATGCCTGCCACGGTCGACCCTGCGCCACGTCAAACACAAACCTCGTTCAACCCAGCCCGCTCGGCGACGTGCCGCAAACTGTCGAAATTGATGTTCGCCCCGGAATCGATCGCCACCAGGGTCTGACCCACCACGCCGGTGCTGGCCACGTACTTCTTGATTCCGGCCACGGCCAGAGCGCCGGACGGCTCGGTGATCGAGCGGGTATCGTCGTAGATATTTTTTATTGCGCAGCAAAGTTCATCGTTGGTAACGGTCAGTACTTCGTCGACCGTCACCCTGCACACTTCAAAACAATGGGCGCCGATCTGTGCGACCGCCACCCCATCGGCAAAGGTGCCCACGGTGGGCAGCACCACGCGCTCATCGGCCTTCAGCGCAGCGTAAAGGCAGGCGGAGTGCTCCGACTCGACGCCGATGATGCGCACTTCAGGCCTCAGGTATTTGACGTAGGCAGCGATGCCGGCGATCAATCCGCCCCCGCCGACCGGGACGAAGATCGCGTCCAGCGGGCCTTGATGCTGACGCAGGATCTCCATGGCGACAGTGCCCTGGCCGGCGATCACATCCGGATCGTCGAAGGGCGAGACGAAGGTCTTGCCGGTCTGCTCCGCCAGTTGCAGCGCGTGGGCCAGGGCCACTGGAAAACTTTCACCCTGCAACAGCGCCTCGGCGCCGCGACTGCGCACGCCCGTCACTTTCAACGCCGGCGTGGTGGACGGCATGACGATCATCGCTTCGATGTTCAATTCCCGCGCTGCCAAGGCCACGCCCTGGGCATGATTGCCGGCCGACGCGGTGATCACGCCACGGGCCTTTTGCGCAGCACTCAAGTTAACCAGTTTGTTGTAGGCGCCACGGATCTTGAAGGAAAAGGTCGGTTGCAGGTCTTCACGCTTGAGCAGGATCTGGTTGCCCAGTGCCTGCGACAGCGCAGGTGCCGGCTGCAACGGCGTGCGCACGGCCAGTTCATAAACGGGGGCTGCGAGGATCTTTTTGACGTAATGCTCAAGCAGGTTGTGGTGGTTCATTGCCGTCTCCGTGTGGATCAATAAAACCTGGAGACAGAAAATGAAAACCCGCCTCTAGGGCGGGTTGGGTGCTGCACTCGTAAGCTAGCCCGCCAAATGAGGAGTGGCGGTAATAATGCTTGGCTGGCAGCGCGATACGATAAAAGTCATGTCCGGAAATTAGCCGGGCGCTGATGGCAAGTCAATGGCCAATTTTCAGCCCTCGCTGTCGCCCTGCCCCTCACGGACCTGATCTACACGCTTGCCGTGCTGCTTGAGGCGGAACAATCGTTGAGTGTCAGGCAGCATGTTCATTGAAAGATCTGCCGCGATCGCGAGCAAGCTCGGCTCCTACAGGGAGGGGGCGTTGTTCATTGAAGCCGGGTACGACACAAAACCTGTGGGAGCGGGCTTGCTCGCGAAGGCGGTCTCACAGTCTCCCCAATCACTTCGCCAACCGCTTGAGCCCCAGCACCATCACCCCTGCCCCCAACAGCATCGCGCTCAGGAACAGTGGATACGACACCCACCACGGCGTACCTGCCGTCATCATGCTGAACTCGGACATGCCGCCAATGCTGGCGATCAGGTTCAGCGGCAGGAACACCACGTTGATCAGGGTCAGTTTGCGCAGCAGGTTGTTCATGCTGTTGTTCATCAGGTTGCCCCGGGCGTCGATCAGCCCGGAGAAGACCGTGGAGTAGATTTCCGCCTGTTTGTAGCACTGGTTGTTTTCGATGATCAGGTCGTCGATCAGGCCGATGGCGTGGGCGTCGAAGTGTTCCTTTTGTGCATGGTTGCGCAGCCGTGTCAGAACCGCGCCGTTGCTGTGGATCGCATTGATGTAATAGATCAGGCTTTCGCTGAGGTTGAACATCTGCACCAGATGCTCGTTCTGCATCGAGGCATTGAATTTCTGCTGCAGCTCCCGGGCGACCAGTTTGATGACCTTCAAGTGGCCCAGATAGTGGTGGATGTTGTTGAACAGCAGGTCGAGCAACACATCCAGCGGCGTCGTGAGCGCCTGGTGCCGGCCCAGGCCGTTGAGCGGTGCGTCGTCGGTGGCAATCACCAGCAGGCGGTCCGGGCACAGCAACAGGCCGCAGGACGACACTTCAAAGGCCAGGCTGCCGCCTCCGGAATAGTTTTCCGGGCGCTTCCAGATCAGGAACAGGTTATCGGGGTGAAACTCGATGCGTGACACCTCGTCGGGGTCCAGCGCCGATGCCAGGGCATGTTCGTCGAGTTTGAAGTGACCGTGCAGCCTGGCCCGTTCGGCGGCATCGGGATTGCTGAACAACATGACTTCGGCATCGAGCCGGTCTACGGCGCGCAATGCGCCCTCAGCCAATTGGAAACACTTGATCATCGGCCGCTCACCAGGCCTGGCCGCGGCGTTTGAGGTCGAGGCGGCGGACGAACTCTTCCAGCACCAGCGAATACAGATCGTCCTGCAGGTAGGCGTCTTCGATGCCGGCGTCCATGTTCGGGTTGTCGTTGACCTCGATCACCACCACTTTGTCGCCGGACTGCTTGAGGTCGACACCATAGAGGCCGTCACCGATCAGGTTCGCCGTTTTCACCGCCAGTTCCACCACCGCCCGCGGCGCTTCGTGAACCGCCAGGGTGCGGCATTCGCCGTTGATGTCCTGATCCTTGGCCTTGTGGTTGTAGATCTGCCAGTGGCCCTTGGACATGAAGTACTGGCAGGCAAAGATCGGTTTACGGTTGAGTACGCCGATACGCCAGTCGTACTCGGTGTAGAAGAATTCCTGGGCCAGCAACAGCACCGAATGCTCGAACAGTTCGGCAGTGGCTTCGAGCAGGGCTTGCTGGCTTTCGACCTTGATCACTCCCCGGGAGAAACAGCCGTCGGGGATTTTCAGTACCAGCGGGAAACCCAGGCGTTCGCCCACCCGCTCGAAGTCTTCCGGTCGCTCCTTGTAAAGGATTTCGGTGGCCGGCATGCCCAGTTGATGGCTGTTGAGCAGGTCCGTCAGGTACACCTTGTTGGTGCAGCGCAGGATCGACGCCGGGTCGTCCATTACCACCAGCCCTTCGCTCTCGGCTTTCTTGGCGAAGCGGTAGGTGTGGTTGTCGACGCTGGTGGTCTCGCGGATCAACAGGGCGTCGTATTCGGCGATTCGCGCGTAGTCCTTGCGCTCGATCAGGTCGACATCGATGCCCAGCGTCCTGCCGACCCTGACGAAATTCTCCAGCGCCCTGGCGTTTGAGGGCGGCAATGCTTCCTGGGGATCGTGCAGGATCGCCAGGTCGTAGCGGGCCAGACGTCGTGACCTTGGCTGGCGCCAGATCTTGCGACTGAAACTGTCCAGGGAGTGGGCAAACTGATCTTCCTGATCTTCGCGCAACTTGTGCAATGCGCCGAACTTTATGCCTTCGATGTGCCAACCATTAGTTCGCCTGAATTCAACTAACAGAATCGGGCAGGCAAATATCTCAAATAACTGCCGGGCCAAGTCCTGCAAAGGTTCGATATTGGTCTTGCCGAAATAAAGGGTCAGGGTAAAACCTTCGGTGTCACTGTAGGCGTGATGACTGAGGGCTTTTTCCAGGGTTTTATCCAGATCGTCCAGTGCCAGACCGTACAGCGATTTTCGAGTCAGTTCGCTGATGGTCCGCACCGACGGTATGACCTTGTGCCCCCGGGCCTCGGCCAGCAGCGAGCAGTAATAACCGTGCCCCAGGTACTTGTAACTGCGGCACAGGTTGATGACCTGGACGCGCTTGCCCTGCTCCCTGTCGCCGGACTGTTCGAGGTACTCCTGGGCGGTGACGATGTCTTCGCTGGGGAAGTAAGAGGCCCAGTCTTCCTTGCGTTCGACGATGATAATCAACTGACTGGAAGTTCTAGTCGAATCATTTAAATAAGTTGCTGCCGGCAAAGTTTGCTCTGATACTTCACGCCAATGACCCTGTACCGCTGACATAGTGATTGATCCGTTTTGGAGAACAAGACCATTCCTATTAAGCACGAGATTTTTTGAAAGTCCCGTTTCGTTACGCAACTTTTACGGCGGTCATATGAATACGCTTTTTCGTTTGGCGGTAATGGACGATTTACCCGCGCTGTTGCAACTGGAGGAGCAATGCTTCACCACGGATCGGCTCAACAGTCGCAGCTTTCAATGGATGATCAGTCGCGCCCACGGCCAATTGCTGGTGGCCCAGGTGGGTGAGGATTTGCTGGGTTATGCGGTGGTGCTTTTTCACCGGGGCACGTCGCTGGCGCGCCTGTATTCGATTGCCATTGCAGCCCGGGCACGGGGCAATGGCTTGGGCAAGCAGTTGCTCGACCGGGTCGAAGCCTGTGCGCTGGAGCATGATTGCGCCTATTTGCGGCTGGAGGTGCGGATCGACAATCCGGCGGCGATCGCGCTGTATGAACGCAATGGGTATCGACGCTTCGCGCTGATTCATGACTATTACCAGGACCACGCCGATGCGCTGCGCCTGGAAAAACGCATCCTGCAGCACCGCGATTCGCGCAATATCCAAGTGCCTTATTACCCACAAACCACCGAATTCACCTGCGGCCCGGCCTGCCTGCTGATGGCCATGGGCGCGCTGGAGCGCGATCGCGTGCTGGAGCGTCGAGAGGAGTTGCAGATCTGGCGCGAGGCGACCACCGTGTTCATGACCGCAGGTCACGGCGGCTGCAGCCCGCAAGGCCTGGCATTGGCAGCCTGGCGCCGTGGGTTTCGGGTGCGCCTGCAACTGAGCATGACCGGACCGCTGTTCCTCGACGGGGTGCGCGACACGCATAAAAAAGACGTAATGCGTCTGGTGCATGAAGAGTTCACGACGCAGCTGCTGGCCAGTGAGGTCGAGTGCGAGGTTGGCGGCGCTTTGAATCTGCCGCAATTGCTCGAGCAAGGCGGACAACCCCTGGTGCTGATCAGCAGCTATCGCCTCACCCGCTCCAAATCACCCCATTGGGTGGTGGTTACCGATTGCGACGATGAGTTCGTTTATCTGCACGACCCGGATGTCGATCACAGCCAGCACCGCCAGGCAATGGACTGCCAGCATCTGCCGGTCAGCCATCAGGAATTCGAGAAAATGTGCAGCTTTGGCCGAGACAAGCTGCGGGCGGCCGTCATCCTCTATCCCCAGCAGACGCCTCCTCTGTAGGAGCGAGCTTGCTCGCGATGGTCGTCAACGATGACGCGGGAAACCTGATACCCCGCGGTGTCCCGGCGTCCATCGCGAGCAAGCTCGCTCCTACAGTGGGTGGGCTATTTGAGGCCGATTTTGTAGAGGCCGCCATTCTCTTCATCGGTCAGGACATACAAATACCCGTCCGGCCCCTGCCGTACGTCGCGGATTCGCTTGCTCAGTTCGCCCAGCAAACGCTCTTCGTGTATCACCTTGTCGCCGTCGAATTGCAGGCGGATCAGTTCCTGACTGACCAGCGCGCCGATGAAAGCGTTGTGCTGCCAGGCCGGGAAGCGGTCGGCGTCGTAGAACGCCAGGCCGCTGAGGCCCGGGGATTTTTCCCAGACATGGTGCGGGCTGACGGTGCCTTCAGCGGTTTTGCCCTTGGCTTCCGGGATTGGCTGGCCGGAATAATTGATACCGTTGGTAGCCAGCGGCCAGCCGTAATTCTTGCCGCGCTCGATGATGTTGAGCTCGTCACCGCCCTGCGGCCCATGCTCGTTTTCCCACAGGGTGCCGTTCCACGGATTGAGCGCCGCGCCTTGTGGATTGCGCACGCCATAGGCCCATATCTCCGGGCGCACGCCGGACTGGCCGACAAAGGGGTTGTCGTCCGGCACCTTGCCGTCAGGATAGATCCGCACGATCTTGCCTTGCAGCTTGTCCAGGTCCTGGGCGGTCGGGCGATCGTTGTTTTCACCCAGGGTGATGAACAGATAGCCATTGCGATCGAACACCAGCCGCGAGCCGAAATGGTTGCCAACCGACAGCTTGGGCTCCTGGCGGAAAATCACCTTGAAGTTCTTCAGGCTCTTGAGGTCTTCGGACAATTGCCCGCGGCCCACGGCTGTACCGGCCTTGTCACCCTCGCCACCACCTTCGGCAAACGACAGGTACACCGTGCGGTCTTCACTGAAGTCCGGCGACAGCGCCACGTCCAGCAGGCCGCCCTGCCCCTTGGCCCAGACCTTGGGCACGCCGTCGATGGGCGCGGACAGCTTGCCATCGGTGCTCACCACCCGCAGATTGCCGGGCCGCTCTGTGACCAGCATGCCTTTGCGGTCCGGAAGAAAGGCCAAGGCCCATGGATGTTGCAGGCCATCGGCAATGGGCGTGACCTCGAGAGTGCCCTGTTCACTGTTCATCTCCTGAGAAGAGGCCGCCCACACGGGCGCCGCAACGCTGAACCAGGCACTGGCACAGAGCGCCGCCAGCAGAGGTTTGAGGGGGAATGGTCGCAACATGCACGGTTCCTTTTGTCATGTGGAAGGCAGACGGGTGCACCGGCCGGCCGGTCAGCGATTGCTGGCACCCGGGTCTCTGGTCGGTGGATTGGGAATGAATCCGGGAGGCCTGGCAGGCGCCGGTTGCCCCTGATAGCGATTGCCGATGCCACCGTTGTCGAGGGTCGGCGGGCGCGGCACCGGCACGGTGTTCGGGCCTCGAATTGCCGGGGCGCTGGGTTGCGTGCCCTGCATGCTGTTGGGATTGGCCCGGTGGATCGGGCTGTTATAGGGATTGTTATTGCCGCTGTTGGGCAAGGTCTGCGCCTGGGCCATCGCACCGAGCGCAACGCTCAAAGCCAGGGCGGTCAAACAGGTTACGCATCGGTTCATGGGGTAGCGCCTCTCATCGAATGCGTGGATAGACTCTTCGATAGCACGCTACGCCCAGGGTTCGCATTTGTTAACCAAAAACCCCGCGAGAAAGATGTAACACCAAGTTGATGCGCAGGATTGCCCCGGTCCCACGCCGCTGAAACTTTTGCGCCAGGCTCAGGGTCACCTGATCATCACTCGCGAGTAGACGACCATGGCACGGGCAATCTGGAAAGGCGCAATCAGTTTCGGGCTGGTGCATATCCCCGTGGCGCTGGTCTCGGCGACCTCCTCCCAGGGGGTGGATTTCGATTGGCTCGACAGCCGCAGCATGGACCCGGTGGGCTATAAACGGGTCAACAAGGTCACCGGCAAGGAAGTCACCAAGGAGCACATCGTCAAGGGCGTTGCTTACGAAAAAGGCCGCTACGTGGTGCTCAGCGAGGAGGAAATTCGTTCGGCACACCCGGTCTCGACCCAGACCATCGACATTTTTTCTTTTGTCGAAGCCGATCAGATCCCCCTGCAGAACATCGACACCCCCTATTACCTGGCGCCGGACAAACGTGGCGGCAAGGTCTATGCGTTGCTGCGCGAAACCCTGACCAAGACCAACAAGGTCGCTCTGGCGCGGGTGGTGTTGCATACCCGTCAATACCTCGCGGCCTTGATGCCCCTGGAATCAGCCCTGGTGCTGGTGAAACTGCGCTGGCCGGCGGAAGTGCGCAGCCTGGATACATTGGAGCTGGGCCCGGACGTGACCAAGGCCGAATTGGCCAAGGGCGAACTGGACATGGCCAAACGGCTGGTGCAGGACATGAGTGCCGAGTGGTCGCCGGAGGATTATCGCGACGAGTTCGAAGACAAGATCATGGCACTGGTGGACAAGAAGGCCCATGAAGGCAAGATCGAGGATGTCGAGACCGATACAGGCGAAGAACAGCGCAAGACCGCCGACGTAATCGATCTGACCGAACTGCTCAAGCGCAGCCTGGGCGGCAAGGGCGGGAGTAAAGCGGCACCGGCCAAGACCAAGGCAGCGGGCAAGCCGGCGGCGAGGAAGAAAGTCAGTAAGTGATGGGGTGTATGGACTGGCCTCTTCGCGAGCAAGCCCGCTCCCACGCTGGATCTGCGGGGTTCACAGCGCCAATGTGGGAGCGGGCTTGCTCGCGAAGGCGGCTTCAGCCTGACTACCTATTCAGATCAATACAAAAATCGCCAGCAACCCACCGAAGATCGCCCACTTCTCAAGGTAGTAGAGCTTGCGATTGCGCTTCTTCAGCTCTTTGCCTCGCAGGCGAATCTTGTAGATCCTGCCGAACAACCGATTGATGCCACCGGTCTTGTCCCCCGCCTCATTCGGCGCGCCGGCAGCCGACATCACATTGCGGCTGAACCAGCCATTGAGTGCCGCCGCCCAGCGATACTTCATCGGACGCTCCACATCACAGAACAGAATGATGCGGTTCTGATCGGTGGTGTTTTCCGCGTAATGAATGAAGGTCTCATCGAACATCACCGCCTCGCCATCGCGCCAGTGGTAGTTCTGGCCATCGACGTTGATGTAGCAACCCGCGTCGTTGGGCGTTTCCAGGCCCAGGTGATAGCGGTACGAACCGGCATACGGGTCACGGTGGCGCACCAGTTTGGAGCCCGGTGGCAACTCGGCGAACATCGCCGCCTTGATCGAGCCGATGCTCTGCACCAGTTCAGTGGTGCGCGGGCAGAGTTTCATCGCAGACGGGTGACTGTCGCCGTACCACTTGAGGTAGAAGCGTTTCCAGCCGGTCTTGAAGAACGAGTTGAAACCCACGTCGTCGTACTGGTTCGAACGCTTGATCTCCCCGGCGCGCAGCAGGTTCTGGCCTTCGACGCGGATCTCTTCCCAGTGAGCCTGCAACGGGCTCAGGTCAGGGAAGTCCGCCGGATTCAGGTAGGGCTTGTTGGGGATCTTCGAGAACAGATAGAGGAAGCAGTTGATCGGCGCCAGGAATGTCGAGTGATCGCTCAGTTGGCGGCCCAGTTTGTGGCGAACGCGACCGCGCAGATGCACGTACGCGATGGAGATAACGTAAATAGCAGCAATGATGAGTTTCACGGAAATCGTCACACGTCAGAAGTGAACAAACTGCGCCCCCTTGCCAGCGTGCTGGCCTGCGGGTCTTGTGCAGCGTCTGCATTCGAAAAGCGGTCCGCCCGCCCATCCTCGAGCAATGCCGAAAACAGGCATCAGGTGATAGGTGGCAATTTAGCCACAGTTTGTAACCAATAGTTAACCTATAACAATCAAAATCTGTCGTTCGATACGACCAAAGTGTTGCCCTGGCTTGATTGCCCTATCGCTTGAACAGCCAGACCAGTACAATCGCCGCCAAACTTTGCGCCCCCCTTGGTTGATGACGGCACTCCCCGGCTTCAGCACACTTCGACTCGGGCCAAGCGCTCTACTGCCGCACCCTGGCTACTCTGAATGCTTCGCAGGAAAAACCTTTGATTTCTACAGCTAACATCACCATGCAGTTCGGCGCCAAGCCGCTTTTCGAAAACGTTTCGGTCAAGTTCAACGGTGGCAACCGTTACGGCTTGATCGGCGCCAACGGCTGCGGCAAATCGACCTTCATGAAGATCCTCGGCGGCGATCTGGAGCCGTCCGGCGGTCAGGTCATGCTCGAACCGAACGTGCGCCTGGGTAAATTGCGCCAGGACCAGTTCGCCTACGAAGAATTCACCGTGATCGACACCGTGATCATGGGTCACGAGGAGCTGTGGAAGGTCAAGGCCGAGCGCGACCGCATCTACTCGCTGCCGGAAATGAGCGAAGAAGACGGCATGGCCGTGGCCGAGCTGGAAACCGAATTCGCCGAGATGGACGGTTACACCGCCGAATCCCGTGCCGGTGAACTGCTGCTGGGCCTGGGCATTCCCCTGGAGCAGCATTTTGGTCCGATGTCTGAAGTGGCTCCGGGCTGGAAGCTGCGGGTGTTGCTGGCCCAGGCGCTGTTCTCCGATCCGGAAGTGCTGTTGCTCGACGAACCGACCAACCACCTGGACATCAACACCATTCGCTGGCTGGAATCGATTCTCACTGTGCGTAACAGCACCATGATCATCATTTCCCACGACCGTCACTTCCTCAACAGCGTCTGCACCCACATGGCCGACCTGGACTATGGTGAGCTGCGCCTGTTCCCGGGCAACTACGACGAGTACATGACCGCGGCGACCCAGTCCCGCGAGCAACTGCTGTCGGACAACGCCAAGAAGAAAGCCCAGATCGCCGAGCTGCAGACCTTCGTCAGCCGCTTCTCGGCCAACGCCTCCAAAGCCAAGCAGGCCACTTCCCGCGCCAAGCAGATCGACAAGATCCAGCTGGCCGAAGTCAAGCCGTCGAGCCGCGTCAGCCCGTTCATCCGTTTCGAACAGACCAAGAAACTGCACCGCCAGGCCGTGACCATCGAGCAGATGTCCAAGGGCTTCGACGGCAAGACCCTGTTCAAGAACTTCAGCTTCACCGTCGAAGCCGGCGAGCGCGTAGCGATCATCGGCCCGAACGGTATCGGCAAGACCACCCTGCTGCGCACCCTGATGGGCGAGCTGACCCCGGACGCCGGCTCCGTGAAGTGGACCGAAAGCGCGGAACTGGGCTACTACGCCCAGGACCACGCCCATGACTTCGAAGACGACGTGAGCCTGTTCGACTGGATGGGCCAGTGGACCCAGGGCGAGCAGATCATCCGCGGCACGTTGGGCCGGATGCTGTTCTCCAACGACGAGATCCTCAAGTCGGTCAAGGTCATTTCCGGTGGTGAGCAAGGCCGCATGCTGTTCGGCAAGCTGATCCTGCAGAAGCCGAACGTACTGGTGATGGACGAACCGACCAACCACCTGGACATGGAATCGATCGAAGCGCTGAACCTGGCGCTGGAGAACTACCCGGGCACGCTGATTTTCGTCAGCCACGACCGTGAGTTCGTATCGTCGCTGGCCACCCGCATCATCGAGTTGAGCGCCAACGGCGTGACCGACTTCAGCGGCACCTATGACGACTACCTGCGTAGCCAGGGTGTGGTGTTCTAAAAACCTGTAGGAGCGAGCTTGCTCGCGATGGACGCTAACGAAGACGCGGGTTGGCGGGTAAAACCCGGCGTTTTCGAATCCATCGCGAGCAAGCTCGCTCTCGCAATGCAGCACCATCAAAACCGTTAGCCTGCTTCCTTTTCTCCCGCCGCCACGCCATCATGCAGCTCTCCCACCGCCGCCCGCGAACGAGCCCCCATGTCTGCGCAGCAACAGCCCCCGCAAAGCTCCCTGGCGATCACCCTGCAGATCGTTTCCATCGTCTTCTACACCTTTATCGCCTTCCTCTGCATCGGCCTGCCGATCGCGGTGTTGCCAGGTTACGTTCATGAACAGCTCGGCTTCAGTGCGGTGATCGCCGGGCTGACCATTGGCTCGCAATACCTCGCTACCCTGCTCAGCCGCCCCATGGCCGGACGCATGTCGGATAACGTCGGCACCAAGCGCGCAATCGTCTATGGCCTGTCCGGCATCGTCCTGAGCGGTGCGCTGACCTTGCTCTCGACCCTGCTGCAAAGCCTGCCTTTGCTGAGCCTGTCGATCCTGATCGCCGGGCGCTTGTTGCTGGGGGTTGCCCAGGGCTTGATCGGGGTGGGCACCATCAGTTGGTGCATGGGCCAGGTGGGGGCCGAGCACACGGCGCGCTCAATTTCATGGAACGGTATTGCCTCCTATGGCGCGATTGCCATCGGTGCGCCGTTGGGGGTGGTGATGGTCGCTGAGCTGGGCTTCGCCAGCCTTGGGGTTGCCCTGTCGGTGTTGGCCGCGCTGGCACTGGTGCTGATCCGCAACAAGCCCTCGGTGCCAGTGGTGCGCGGCGAGCGACTGCCGTTCTGGGCGGTGTTCGGGCGCATCGCGCCGTTTGGCGCGAGCCTGAGCCTGGCGTCCATCGGCTATGGCACCCTGACGACCTTCATCACCCTCTATTACCTGAACAGTGGCTGGACCGGCGCAGCCTATTGCCTGACGGTGTTCGGCGTGTGCTTTATCGCTGCGCGATTGCTGTTCATCTCCAGCATCAGCCGGTTTGGCGGGTTCAGCTCGGCCATTGCCTGCATGAGCATCGAAACCGTCGGCCTGGCGCTGTTGTGGCTTGCGCCGTCGACGGGCTATGCCCTGATCGGCGCCGGCCTGACCGGGTTTGGTCTGTCGCTGGTGTATCCGGCGCTGGGGGTCGAGGCGATCAAGCAGGTACCCAATTCCAGCCGTGGCGCGGGATTGAGTGCCTATGCAGTGTTTTTCGATCTGGCACTGGCGATTGCCGGGCCATTGATGGGGGCCGTGGCGTTGAATCTGGGGTATTCGTGGATTTTCTTTATGGCGGGGTTGTTGTCTGTCGGGGCGCTGGGGCTGACCTTGCTGCTCAGGCATCGGGCGATGGCCTGACATGCCACCTGTTGGAACGAGCATGCTCGCGAAGGACTCAAGTGCACCGCGTTGAGCCAGTCAACCAGCGTTATCGTTAACGACCATCGCGAGCAAGCTCGCTCCTACAGAAAAGCAGGCGTACCCCGGCCGAAACTAAGCCATCGCTGGCAGGTCGATTCCTCGCACCGCAGCTCCCACTGGTTTTGAGCCGTACGCACATTCAACGGACAACCCCACCCCCTGTAGGAGCGAGCTTGCTCGCGATGGTCGTCCAGACGACGCGGGGAGTCAGACAGCCATCGTCATCGTTAACGACCATCGCGAGCAAGCTCGCTCCTACAGGGGGCGTACGCGGTTATTGATCGGCAGTTTGCATGCCCGCCCGGGTCGCTCTGCCCAGGGTGCGTGAGAAGAAGCGCCCCGCTTCGGTGATCAGGTTACGGTGAATGTCTTCACGGTCAACGCCATCGGCATCGGTACACAACGCCGGCATGGCGAGAATCTGTTCCTCGTTGCACGGCGCCATGAACACGAAGTGCCCTGCCCCGGCCAGCAGTTTGAAATCCGGCGCGATGGGCAGCTTGCGCGCCAGGGCGGCGGCGTTCTTGTCGAAGGCCACCAGTTTGTCGCCATCACCGCTGTACAGCAGCACCGGCACATGAACGTCGGCCAGGGTATGGCGGCCAAACTTCAGGCTCAGCGGCGCCATCAGCATGAGCGCGTGGACACGCGGGTCAGCCACCGGCTGCAAATCATCACGGTCGACGATCAACTCACCCTGGGTATTGCAGGCGTCGCGATCATCCGGGCGTTCCTGACAGTAACGACGCAAGCGGTCCAGGTCGGGCGTGGCGCCGGACAGAATCAGCGCGGTCTCGCCGCCTGCGGAGTAACCGATGACCCCCACCTGGTCGGCGTTGACGAACGGCGCAAGCATGCGGTCGCCCAGGGTCGCGGTGATGGCTTCGGAAATCTGGATAGGCCGCCCGTAGAGGTTGCTCAAGGTGCCGAGGCGGCTGTGGTCCTTGGAGTTGTCACCAGGATGAATCACCGCCACCACCACAAACCCCTTGCGCGCCAGGGAGGTGGCGAGGTCGTGCAGGGCCAGCGGGGTTCCGGTGTTGCCATGGGACAGCATCAGCATCGGGAAGCGGCCCATGGCCACTTTGGCGTCTTCCCCGGCCTCGATGTTGTAGCCTTCGAGCTTGCTGGTGTGTTCTTTTTCGCTGGAGGGATAGAACGCGATGGCGCGCATCGGCTGCAGATCGAGCGGGTCGAGAAAGCTCATCTCGTGATACCCGACGCTCCAGTGTGGATGAGGCGCAGGGGCGGCGTGCACCGAATTCAGGCTGCCGAACAGGCATATCAGTAAGGTTGCACAAAGACGCATCATCGGATGCCTCACCTGTTACCGGATCGAAGACGTTCACCCTCGACTGCATAACCCGGGCCACTATTGCTGCAAAAGTGTAATAGCCAGAAACAAAAAACTCTGTATCTGACACTTGCGTGATCAGAATACAGAGTTTTCGGGAGGTTTGCCTGTGCCGTTTAAAGGCTTTACGCAAGCCTTACGCGGCGGCGAACAATTGCTCGCTGATGTGCGTCTGCGCATCGCTCATGGCTTTGGTGCGCACTTCGTCACCGTAGGCCAGACCGTGTGCACGGACGAACTCGATGTCGGTGATCCCGATGAAGCCGAACAGCACCTTCAGGTACTCCTCGTGGGCAACGCCAGTGGCCTGGCCAGCGTGGATACCGCCGGAGGTGGAGACGATTACCAGCTTCTTGCCGCCGCACAGGCCTTCAGGACCGGCTTCGGTGTAGCGGAAAGTCTGGCCGGCGACAGCGATGCGGTCGATCCAGGCTTTGAGCTGAGTCGGGATGGTGAAGTTGTACATCGGCGCTGCAATCACGACCGCGTCGGCGGCCAGGAACTCGGCCAGGGTCGATGCGCTCAGTTCGGCTTCGTGCTGTTGTGCGGCGTTGCGCAGCTCAGCGGTGGTACCTGCGGCAACCAGGGTGTTCGAGGAAAAGTGGCTCATGGCATCGGCGGCCAGGTCGCGGTAAGTCACCACGGCGGTTGGCTCGGCAGCTTGCCAGGCTTTGACGACTTCGCCGCTCAGCAGGCGGGAAGCCGAGTTGTCACCAAGAATACTCGAATCGATATGCAGCAGTTTCATGTGGGATCTCCAGGTGAGGATCGCCGCAGGGCGATCTGATGGAAACAATCCTACAGACGAAACCAATGACTGATTAGACAGTACCAATGCGATAGTTTGTCTCACTGATAGGACGATCGAGACGCATCCAGGCAAGAGCTGAATATTCTCCTGGAATGACCGATACCCCCCCCCGAACCTCCCTCCTCTCTCTACTACTGCCTACCACCGACCATCTGCTGTGTCGGAGACGGTCGCCATGGTGGGATGGTTGGATTTGCGGGCACGCTATTCATAGGCATTTTCGCCCAGTTGATCGGCATCCAATCCAGATAGCTCAGAAGCCTCTGACACTCGAACTGTGATAAATCGGTTGATGACCCACAACATCATGTAGGTGAAAACAAACGCCCAAATGCTGGAGCAAACAACCACCACGACTTGTTTGAAGAAGAAGTCCCCCCCTCCATGGATCAAACCGTCGGCGCCGTGTGGATTCCAGGCCAGCGAGCTGAATATGCCGAGCAAGAGTGAGCCCATCAGCCCCCCCCATGCCGTGGACTCCGAACACATCGAGGGCGTCGTCCAGCCCAAGCCTGTGCACCAGCAATACGGTGGCGTAGCAAACCAGGCCCGCGATAATCCCGATAAAGCACGCGGTGGTCAGCGACACGTATCCAGCCGCAGGCGTGATCGTTGCCAGGCCCGCCACGGCCCCCGTCAATAGACCGATGAAGCTCGTGCGATTGGCGTGAATTCGCTCGACGATGAGCCATGTAATAGCGGCGAACGAAGCAGAGAGATCCGTCGCCAGAAAGGAAGATGCAGTAATCGTATCCACCCGCAGCTCTGAACCTGCGTTGAAACCGTACCAACCAAACCAAAGAAGTCCTGTGCCGAGCGCAATCAACGGTACGTTGTGGGGGCGGTCTCCCGTTTTTTTCCTCGCTCCCACAAACAGGACAGACGCTAACGCTGCAAATCCGCAAGTGTTATGCACCACGATTCCCCCGGCGAAATCGAGAACGCCCCATTTGGCAAAGAGCCCGTTTGGACTCCACACCATGTGCACGAACGGAAAATAAACAAAAATCAGCCAGAACGTCAGGAACAGAATGTAGGCTTTAAAAGTCACGCGATTCGCAAATGCACCGGTAATAAGCGCCGGAGTGATGATCGCGAACATCATCTGATACGCGATATGAACGATGAGCGGGATCCCGGCATCATTGTCGGCGAAAATAGTACTTGGAGTTACATTATTAAAAAACGCGTAATACGTCGGGTCGCCGATGATCCCATGCCACGTTGGACCGAAACACATCGAGTAGCCAAACATAAACCAAAGGACCGTCGTCCATCCCATGGAGGCGAAGCTTTGCATCATCATCGTCAACACGTTACGCCTTGAAACCAGACCCCCATAAAAAAACGCCAGTCCCGGCGTCATAAGCATCACCAGGCTAGTGCAAACCAACATGAAGCCGGTGTTTCCAATATCAATTGCCGGAGAGAGAATGGCCATCGCATGCCCCGCGCACTATCAAAGGTCTGATTAATAATCTCCGGCCCTCAACAACGCTTAGGTCGGATGAAGGCGCAGAGTGTGCTCCGTTGGTTTCGCATTCATCCTGTTACCCATATTGATACAGGTTTTTCGGACACTCAATGAGAGATCGGAAATAGACAACTGCTAATTTCCTTCTATGTAAGCAGCAAACAAATCTGCACGACACGAATTGACTATTCAATTACTGAAATAATTAGCTCAACAGTTCCATTAGAGTAAAGTATCGCCATGCCAGAAAACTTAGTTCACTGAATTTCCTGGAGAAGAACTGGCGAAAAATAACGCCCGATGGCGAGGATATAGATACATACACGATTCTCGCTCACCTATAACCCGGGCCATCTTCTATGCCCGTGAAGCATCTGCCTGAACTTTATAAGCCATTGTCACGTTACGGCAGAAGAATGGGGAGAGGAATTGGCCGCTGCCGAACGATCGGCCTCACTCCAGGAACAGGGCCTGCGTTGACACTCACATGCGTCAACCCTGTCGAACACTGATCCATGGTTAATCTACGCCAACGAATTTGGACGATCAGTCGCCTATCTTGGATTTTTAGCAGCCAATAAGCCAGAAACCCCTCTAACATCGACTCCGTACCCAGCGCACATCGCGCATCAATCATCGGAGCATCATCATGACTCGCATTGTCCCAATCAACCTTGAACACGCCACCGAAGCTACTCGTCCACTGCTCGATGGCATCCAAAAGAAAATCGGCTTCCTGCCCAACGTTTTCCGCGTACTCGCCCATGCTCCGGCGGTCCTGGCCTCCTACATGCAAGGCTCTGTTGCCCTGGGTAAAACGTCCCTCAGCGCGCTGGAAAAGGAATCGATTTTCCTCGCCACCTCCCAAGCTAACGGTTGCGACTACTGCCTGGCGGCCCACACGCTGTTCGCCAGTAAAGCCGGTTACAACAACCAGGAAATTCTCAGTGCCCGCGAAGGGAAGCTCGACGCCTTTGCACTGCTCGCCAAGCAAATCACTGAAAGTCGCGGTCATCTGACCAACGAGCAAATCGCCCAGGCACGCGCCGCCGGTATTGACGATGCCAAGATCATTGAGGTGATTGCACATGTGGCTTCGCAGACGCTGACCAACTACCTGAACAACGTTGCGTTGACCGACATCGACTTCCCATCGATCAATTCCTGAGTAAGGGCGAAAAACAGAGGACCCGCCATGAAAACTGTGACGCTGTACACCACTGAGACCTGCCCGTACTGCCGAAACGCGAAATTCCTGCTGGCCAGTAGAGGGGTCGGGATGAAAGAGATCAACATCCAGACCTACCCTGGCAAGCGTGAAGAGATGGTCAGACGCAGTGGACGCCGCACCGTGCCGCAGATCTTCATTGGTGACACGTATATCGGCGGCTTCGATGAATTGGCCAAGCTGGACCGGCAAGGCGGGTTGATGTCGATGTTAGCTTGAGATCAGCCATGGGCCCTGCGGATCTGGCTTGCGCCCGGCTTTGACCTGCCGTGACGAGGTGTCGAACGAGCATTGAGGCCTGCGTTGCCCGTTTACGCCAGCAGGCCCGTACGTCAACGCGAATTCCAAATTCGGTTACAACGGGTATAACTATCAAAACAAAAATGGGGTCGCACGGAACAGCCCCCCAGATAGCTCAGGGTCAAGTGCCCTGGGCCTGATCAGCACCCGCGGCCCGGAGCGATATGATGAGTCCCAAAGCGTGGCGATGGGCGCGTACGAGTCTTTTTGGCTGCCTCGAGCTGGCCTTGCTAGCCGTTCCGCTATGCGCCAGCGCCATGTACAAATGCCAAGCGATGGATGGAGCCATCCGCTATACCAGCCAAGCCATCGCGGGCGCCCGCTGCGCTCGCGTGAATGCCGACGCGGGCGACGGTGTCGGTGCCAAGGCATTGACCAGGCCCCGAGTAGCGCGAGACGACGACTCAGGCACGATGCGGATTCGGGTGTACACCTTCATGTACAAGGGTGTTCGTCAATATGTGAGCCGAAGGCCCGTCGGGATCTCCGAGCGGGTCGATGTCCTTGAGGTCAATCACATCAGGGGCTGCTATCTGTGTGCGGCGCCTAAGGATTTCAAGGTCGCTTCGCTGCGCCTGGACACCCAGTCCTATCGACGGGAGATCGAAGCCGCTTCGGGGCGCTTTGGTGTCGACACGGCACTGATTCGCGCCGTGATACACGCCGAGTCGGCGTTTCGCCCCCATGCGATTTCCGAAGCCGGCGCCCAGGGGCTGATGCAATTGATGCCCGACACCGCCGAGCGCTTCGCCGTGGACGACCCGTTCGATGCCCGACAGAACATCCGTGGCGGCGTTCGCTATCTGGCTTGGCTGCTCAAGCGCTTCAACGGCAATCAGATGCTTGCCTTGGCAGGCTACAACGCCGGCGAAGCGTCGGTGGCCGAGTACAACGGGGTGCCGCCATACCCCGAGACACAATCCTACGTCACCCTCGTGCAGTCCTTGACCGAACGCTATCGCAACCGTCGCTGATACCGTAGGGCGCATGATCGGGCATGAGCGCCCTCAACCATCCTTTGAAGCCTGCGAAATGATCTCGCGCGCTCTGTGGTTACGCAGCCTCCAATGGCTCGTTGAACATAGGCAGCCAGAGCGTGCGCGGTGACCAGCAAATGTGAGCCGTCATCTCTTTTCGATCAGACGGTCACGAATACCCGCAACCGCGGCCTGGATCTCCATGATTTTTTCAGCGCTCAGTCCCACAGCATCCTGAATGCAGTTGGGCACCTTCAATGCCTCGGCCTTGAGCGCCCAACCTGCCTTCGTCAGTTTCACGCGCACCTGGCGTTCATCCTGGGGGTCCCTATTGCGAGTCACCAACCCCGCGCTTTCGAGTCGCTTCACCAGGGGAGTGAGTGTGCTCGACTCCAGAAACAGCTTGCTACCCAAGTCCTTGATGATCTGATCATCCTCGGACCATAGCGTCACCATCAGCAGATATTGCGGGTACGTCAAACCCAGCGACTCCAGCATCGGGCGATAGAACTGCGTCAGCGCATGGCTGGCCGAGTAAATCGAAAAACATAAAAAATCATTCAGCGGCGCAAAGTCGCTGTTGCCGTTTTCTGACACCTGAATCCCTCCTTTAGTCTCGAATGCACATTATTACGTGCACGATTCAATCGCAAGCCATTGACATTGAATTTTACCTGGCTCACGATTACTACCAAGGCGACTATTTAGCGCGCAATATATTTATCGAAGTCCCCCTTCCCCGACAGGTAGCATCCGCATGAAAAAGATATTCTCAGGCTTGGCCCTCGCAACCGCACTCCTCACCGGCGCCATTGCCAGCGCTGCCGACGCCAAACCCACAATCGTGCTGGTGCACGGTGCTTTTGCTGATTCAAGCAGCTGGAATGGCGTTATCAGGATTTTGGAAAAGGATGGCTACCCTGTCATCGCAGCCTCCAATCCACTGCGCAGCCTCAAAGGCGACGCACAATCCGTTGCGCAGTTGCTAGCCTCCATCAAATCTCCAGTGGTCCTTGTCGGCCACTCTTATGGCGGCCCCGTCATTTCTGAAGCGGCTTACGGTCAAACCAATGTCAAATCGTTGGTATACGTAGCGGGTGTGGCACCTGAAGCAGGAGAGTCGACGGCAGACCTGGCCGGTAAATTCCCGGGGGCGACCTTGGGCCCGACTCTGGCTCCGCCTGTGGATCTGGCTGATGGCAACAAAGACCTCTATATCCAGCAGGACAAATTCCACGCGCAGTTCGCCGCTGATGTGCCAGCCGCGCAAGCCAGGCTGATGGCCGCCACCCAGCGTCCAGTGACAGCGCAAGCGCTCAATGAGAAGTCAACTGAGCCCGCTTGGAAGACCGTTCCGTCCTATTTCGTTTATGGCGACCAGGACAAGAACATCCCCGCTCAGGCCCAGGTATTCATGGCTGAACGCGCGCACGCAAAGGCAGTCGTCAAGGTCAAAGGTGCCTCTCACGTCGTGATGGTCTCCAATCCGAAAATCGTTGCCGATTTGATTGAAAAAGCAGCGAAATAATATTCAGAGCCGTTATCAAGAGGCTATGTGCATTCATGTTATCTGACCTTCATTGACCTAGCTCTTTTCTGATCCTGATGTATTTGGCCCGCGCTCTGACGCGGGCTTTTCTTTGCGCGCTCTAATACTGCGACATGTCAAATCACATACTTCAGTATTAGCTGGCTGTACACCCGCACTAAAAAATTCGGTCTTAGGTAGAAGTGCTTAATGGCGGCCAATACTCCATTCTAGATCCAAGGCAGCAAAACAAGTTACCAAGCAGCACCGAAGTATCAAGCCGCTAACTTTATTACGCTGCCAGCCCCAAGCACTGGAAAATGATCGAGCGGTGAAGCGCCGATAACGACCTCACTTAAACTAACTTGAGAAGCCTGGAAATACATTCATAGGAAGGGCTTATACGCAGCATTGTCTATCAGTCTTGGACGCTATCAAGCAAACGGCAGAAGATTGCCACACACAACACGCAACCTTAAACCTCCTAACTTCGACAGGAAAACAACCATGACACAGTCTCACGCCTACAAAGACACCAGCCTCGAATTGACCGCCAGAATCCTCGACGCCAAAGCTCGCAAAAAGCTGTCTTTTGAAGACATGGCTGAAGGTACCGGCCTGGGCCTGGCATACGTCACCGCAGCGCTCCTGGGCCAACACCCATTGCCTGAAGCAGCCGCCAAGGTGGTCGGTAAAAAACTGGACCTGGATGCCGACTCGGTCGCCCGCCTGCAAATCATTCCATTGCGCGGCAGTCTGAATGGCGTCCCCACGGATCCTACTGTTTATCGCTTCTACGAAATGATCCAGATCTACGGAACGACCCTCAAAGCCTTGGTTCATGAACAGTTCGGCGACGGCATCATCAGTGCAATCAACTTCAAGCTGAACATGAAAAAAGTTGAAGACCCTGAAGGCGGTCACCGTGCAGTCATTACACTCGACGGCAAGTTCCTGCCACTGCGTCCATTCTAAGAATGTCATTGAAATCGCAAGTTGGCCCGCAGTCTTGCGGGCCTGCTTAAAACGCTTGCCTGGCCACTACTTACTATCAAATATTGGAGCATTCACCATGAAAAATATTCTGTTCCTGGCATTATCGCTGACCGCCTCGTTCTCGGCTTTTGCACAAGAAGTCGGCACCACGACAGACGTCGTGCATTACAAATATGGTATGCACCTGGATGTCGCCAAAGTAATCCATATTACCGAAGCGGCGCCTACATGCGCCCCCACTCCCGTTCAAATGACCTACCAGGACTCCCAAGGGCAAACGCATACGCTGGAATACAGCATCATCGGCGGCGGTTGCAGCAATTAATCAGCACTGGCAGCACACTAACTTTTTCAGGATCAAACCATGAAAGCGCTCATTGACGGTTTTTTGAAATTTCAAAATGAAGTGTTCCCACAGCGCACTGACCTGTTCAAACACCTGGCCACCACCCAGCATCCGGGCACGCTGTTCATCAGTTGTTCTGACAGCCGTGTGGTACCCGAATTGCTGATGCAGCAAGAGCCCGGTGAGCTGTTCGTCATTCGCAATGCAGGGAACATCGTGCCCTCCTACAGCCCGCAATCCGGTGGGGTGTCAGCCACGATCGAATACGCCGTCGCTGTGCTGGGCGTGACCGACATCGTGATCTGCGGGCACTCCGACTGCGGTGCCATGACAGCCGTTGCCAAGTGCAAATGCATGGACCACCTGCCTGCCGTCGCTGGCTGGTTGCAACATGCCGAGTCAGCAAAAGTCATCAACGAATCCCGTCCGCACGCCAGTGAAGCCGCCAAGGTCAGTTCGATGGTCCGTGAAAACGTCATTGCCCAACTTGCCAACATCCAGACCCATCCCAGTGTGCGTCTGGCTCAGGAAAAAGGCCTGGTGAATTTGCATGGCTGGGTATACGACATCGAAACCGGATCGATCGATGCTCTGGATGTCGACAATCGCAGCTTCAAGTCTTTGGCCAGGCATCCTTCTACCTGTGCCGTCAATGCACGTGCTCTGTCAGTGGCATGATCCGGGCGTGTTGAGGTGATCATCACCCGGCAATTCGCATCTCATCACACCGTTTCACAGCTCTTAACTCGTTACGTAGTCATACGCTGCTCATAATCTCAACGGACACAAACACCGATGAGATCAGTGCAGTTGATGTGTCCAGGAGCCGCTGCCACCCTACGCCGGCTGACAGGTGGAGTGGCTGGCCGACCGATCAAGGCAATCCGATTCGTTGCAGTCAGTAGAAATGGGGACGAACGTTGAGCAGTGAAATCCGTATCCCAATTGCGCCGGACGAAACGATCCAGGCCTACGGCACACCCACGACAGCGACGCGGGAAGGTACGCTGAGTTACTTGCCCGTGGCGCTCTTTGGCGCGGTCATGGGGCTGACAGGCTTATCGTCAGCGTGGAAGTTCGCAGACAGCCTTTATGGCTTGCCTTCATGGATGGCCAGCTTTTTCGCAAGCCTGTCGATCATGGCTTTCGTTCTTGTCGGAATAGGCTATGCAATCAAGGCAGTAACGGGCTTCAAAGCTGTAAAAGCAGAGTTTCAGCACCCTGTTGCCGGTAATTTGTTTGGCACGCTGTTCATCAGCCTCCTGTTGATTCCTATCCCCGTCTGCGCCTACAGCCTGAATGCGGCACGGTGGATTTGGGCAGTCGGCACGCTGGGCATGATCCTTTTTTCCTGGGTGATCATTTCCCGCTGGCTCGGACAGCAACAACAGCCAGCGCATGCTACGCCCGCATGGATTATTCCGATGGTCGGGCTGATAAACATCCCCATAGCAGTGCCGACCCTGCAGATACATGGGCAGGACGAATTACTGATGTTCTCGCTTGCCATCGGGCTCTTCTTCGCTGTGCCCTTGTTCACGCTGGTCATGTCCAGATTGATCTTCGAAAAGCCGCTCATTGTGTCGCTTCAGCCTTCCTTGATGATTCTTGTCGCGCCTTTCGCTGTCGGGTTTTCGGCCTATGTGAATGTTGTTGGTGAAGTAGACCGGTTTGCAACCGCCCTTTATATGCTGACTATTTTTTTGCTGACGGTGATGATCGGTCGCTTGCGCTATCTGGCGATCACTTGCCCTTTTCGCCTGGCTTGGTGGTCAGTGAGTTTCCCTTTAGCCTCTGCTTCAGTGTGCGCACTTCGCTATGCACAGCACTCACCCAATTTATTTACGCACTCAGTGGCGATCGTGTTGCTGGCAGGCGTGACATTACTGTTGACTGCCATGTCCGTGAAGACTATTGCGAGCCTGCTCCAGGGCCATCTGAAGTTGTTGATTGGCTAATCCAATCAAAAAACATAACACTCCATGTAACGCCCCTCCCTGATGACTTACTCCCACGCACCAGCCACCACAAGATCAGATATCCCACCGCAGCTTCTCCGACACCACATTATCGACAGCGAAAAAACATGCGTCGGAAACAACCCGTATTTTGCCAGGATTGAATTTTATTGATAATTTCAATACTTCACGATCTGCACCCTCGACTGCGACAGCCCTAAAGAGGAATTAAAACAAATCGCAGTGTGAACACATGAATAATCTGACAAAAATCGTCAAGACCATTCCGCACTTCAACATTATAAACGAGACATTAAACTCAGTAGCACAAAGAGTAAAAGCCAGTATATTCATTTCACATAACAAGCCCACCAATGCGCCCTCTTATTATTGGACGCCCTCTCTTGCCCAGATTAGCCTGTAATAAAAATACCGTTCAACACACCACCTGAGGGGTAATTGCACATGAAAGCGCTCATCGAAGGTTTCATCAAATTCCAAAAAGAAGTCTTTCCACAAAGAACGGATCTTTTTAAATACCTTGCTACAACACAAACGCCTGAAACGTTATTCATTACCTGTTCTGACAGCCGAGTCATACCAGAGATGCTGACGCAGCAAGAGCCTGGCGAGTTGTTCGTGATACGCAATGCAGGGAATATCGTCCCTTCCTATGGACCTCAACCAGGCGGCGTAACGGCTACAGTGGAATATGCCGTCGCCGTGCTGGGGGTGTCCGATATAGTCATTTGCGGCCATTCCGATTGCGGTGCGATGACGGCGGTTTCGAGTGGAAAATCCCTCAACCATTTGCCGGCTGTTGCTGCGTGGATGAGCTACGCAGAATCGGCAAAAGTGATCAACTCAACTCGTACCTTTACATCGGACAAGGATCGCATTTGCTCGATGGTACGAGAAAACGTGATTGCTCAACTCTCCAACTTACGAACTCACCCCAGTGTACGGCTTGCCTTTGAGCAGAAAAAACTGAACCTGCATGGCTGGGTTTATGACATCGAAACAGGCTCCATCGAGGCGCTGGACGGAAAAACCAATAAATTTGTCTCTTTGGTTGATTTTCCAGAAACCAAAGCCTGATGAACGCCTGGTTGAAAGTCATTTCATTTCTTTCAAACAGTTACTGGAAAAGTGTTCGGTATCTGCCACCAATTATCTATAGGGAGGACTTATCCAATGGATTGTAAATGGGTCTTGGACGCTATCTGCCGTTCAGACGATGATTGCTTCACAGCCAAGCGACACCAACGGTTCAACACCAATCAAACAAATCGAGCGGAGAAATACCATGGTCCAGTCCCACGCTTACAAAGACGCCAGCCTTGCCCTGACCACTGAAATTCTCGATGCCAAGGCCCGGAAAAACCTGTCCTGGCAGGATATGGCCGACGGCACTGGCCTAGGCTTGGCGTATGTTACGGCCGCTCTGCTCGGTCAACATCCGCTGCCAGAAAGCGCTGCTAAAGTTGTTGGTGAAAAGCTGGGCCTGGGTGCAGACGCGGTAGCCGCACTGCAAATCATCCCCCTGCGCGGCAGCTTGAACGGTGTCCCGACGGATCCGACGGTTTATCGCTTCTACGAAATGATCCAGATCTACGGCACCACCCTTAAATCCCTGGTTCACGAACAATTCGGCGACGGCATCATCAGTGCAATTAACTTCAAGCTGGATATGAAAAAAGTTGAAGACCCGGAAGGCGGTCATCGTGCCGTGATCACGCTGGACGGCAAGTTCCTGCCACTGCGCCCTTTTTAAGAGCGTCATTCTCCCCTGGCACTCGGCCCGCATCCTGTGCGGGCCTGTTTTAAAAATTTCCTGTCAATCCTGGACATCACCATGTGCGATTGGAAGATTGTTCATGAACAACATTCCAGTTCCTGTCTTGGTGGGCGTTTGGCTCAGGAAAAAGGCCTGCTGAATTTGCATGGCTAAGGCACCTAACTCAATTATCGGAGCCAGCATGTCCAGAGAAACAACATTGGGTGCGCACAGTGTCCTCCCTGCCGCCGATGGGCTACCTGAAAGCGCCCGCCGACTGGCCATATTTTCCCTCGCCATCGGTGTTGGCATGGCGTCCCTTGATACGGCGATAGCGAACGTAGCGTTGCCGGCGATTGCTGAGCAATTAAACGCCACGCCCGCCTCATCGGTCTGGATCATCAACGTCTACCAACTGGCGATGGTCGCAACCCTTTTACCGTTCGCGGCACTCGGTGAAATTATCTGTTATCGCCGTGTTCTTCTTTTTGGGCTGCTTTTATTCACGATTGCTTCCCTGGGTTGCGCACTTGCCTGGTCGTTACCTTCACTGGTCACCGCTCGGCTGCTGCAAGGGGTGGGCGCGAGCGCCGTCATGGGTGTGAACACCGCCATGCTCAAAGCCATCTATCCCACTAAAATGCTGGGTCGAGGCTATGGGACCAACGCGCTGGTGGTCGCTGTCGCTTTTGCCATAGGGCCGACCATGTCGTCCCTCATTTTGTCAGTCGCCAGTTGGCCGTGGCTCTTCGCAATTAATGTTCCGCTTGGCCTGGTTGCATTTTTCCTCGGTCGCAAAGTACTGCCTGCCACCCACCGTGCAACGCACAAATTCGACGGATTGACTGCCCTGTACAACGTCATGGCATTCAGTTTGTTGATCCTGCTTTTTGGAGATGCGGCTCATCAAGCCAATGTTACAACGCTGCTGCTGGAGTTGATCGGCGCAGTCTTGTTCTTCGCGTTGTTACTGCATCGGCAGGCGGACCACAAAGCGCCAATGCTGCCAATCGACCTGCTCCGCCGCCCCATGTTCGCGCTCTCAGTCGTCACGTCGGTATGTACTTTCGCGGCTCAGGGGCTGGCATTTGTCGCCCTGCCTTTCTACTTCTTTTCCACGCTGGGTCGGTCCCCTGTCGAGACCGGATTTCTAATGACTCCCTGGGCTGTCATGGTGGCAATCATGGCTCCGATTGCTGGTCGCTTGAGCGATCACTACTCCCCCGGCGCATTGGGCGGAATCGGCCTTGCGATATTGGCGGCTGGATTACTCGCCCTGGTGCTGATGCCCGATGCCCCGTCGACACTCGACATCAGTTGGCGGATGGCAATGTGCGGGGTTGGGTTCGGTTTTTTCCAAGCACCTAACCTCAAAGGGTTCATGGGCAGCGCACCACCTCAACGCGCTGGCAGCGCCAGTGGCATGGTTGCGACCTCTCGACTGATCGGGCAATCCACGGGAGCGGCGTTAGTTGCCTACTGTTTCATGTTATCGAGCGAGCAAGGAGCAATATTCGCACTGTGGGCAGCTGCCGCATTCGCGGCAACCGCAAGCGTCGCCAGTTTTGGGCGCGTGGTCGCCGTACGCACTTGAACGGCGATCGCTGTCATGGCACGAGCCGCGCCACAAACAGGCCTGCCATGCGTGCCAGACAGTTCAGTTCCCCTACGTAGCTCGCTTCAGATGTTCAAGGAGAATCAAACATGCTTGATTTGGCATTAAGCCAATGGCTGGACACGCACGCAGAGGGGCTTGACTCGGGATCCAGTGATCCACAAGTTGTTTTGTCACAACTGGCGAAGGCCAACGTATTACGCGTTGGAATCAGTCCTTTCCTGGGCGGAAGCGGCAAGAATCTGGCCGACGCGGTGGAGATGTTAGCGGCCGTCGCCAGCCATTCGCTGACGGCAGCCTTTGTCCTTTGGGGTCAACGCACATTTATCGAATATGTACTGCAAAGCTCTAATTTCGCATTGCGTGAAAGGCTGCTCCCCTTCCTGCTTGACGGAAAACTGGCCGGCGCAACGGGCCTATCCAATGCCATCAAGTTCCTGTCGGGCATTGAAGCGCTGCAGGTGCAAGGCAGCCCGACCAAAGTGGGCTGGGCGTTGAATGGAGGTCTTCATTGGGTAACGAATTTGCGCAGGAGTGGATTCGTGGTCGCGGCCGCGGTAGAGAACACGCAAGGTGGCAAGCCTTTCATTTTGGCGATTCCGGGCTCAACAACAGGCCTTACGCGTTCAGAAGATTTGCAGTTGATGGGATTGCAATCGAGCAATACAGCTGCCTTGGATTTAGTCCAGGCGGAAGTTGGGACAGAATGGTTACTGCATGACGATGCGCAAGCCTTTGTGCAGTCGGCGCGACCAGCATTTCTTGGGTTGCAGTGCGGCATGTCCATTGGCTTGGCCCGACGCTCATTGCTGGAGGTGGAGGAGCACTTGCAGCACGACCGCTCGACCCTGCTGGAAACCTTGCTCAACCAACGCTGGCAACTGGAAGGGATGGTTACCGAACTCAAGCGTGGGTTGCTGAACGGGCGTTTTCGGGAACAACCCGCAGCCTTGTTTTGCCTACGGATATCCCTGGCTGAGGCGGCTGCCAATGCCGTGCAACTGGAGCTGCAAGCGAGCGGTGGCAAAGCCTATCTGAACGAACACGGTACTGGGTTTGCCCGGCGGTGGCGCGAATCGGCATTCATACCCATCGTTACCCCGACTCTGGTGCAGCTTCGCGCTCAACTGCAACGATGATCAACGTGTATTGTTCCTCGATCACTTCGCGTTTTCATGACGGCCAGCCTTTCCGCTATCAAGATCCACTCCTGTAGACGTGACCGGCTCTGATAATGTTCGAATAGCACCCGACTGAAAAAATTTCAGGACTCTTTCGGACCGCTGAATTATATAGTTCAAAACGGCCATTTTATTGCAGGCTAATCAGGTTTATTGCCGGCGAACGGTTTTGCTCGCCACAGTTTTACCGACTAAAATCAAGGGTATTGTCGGTGTCGAATTACAGACTTGGCGGGCCCATTGATTTATGAAAATCATAACCGAACCAAAGGTAATTACTGGAACGTACTCCCGCCCCCTTCTTTCTTTTTTGCAGCTTAAACGCTTAGGCGCAATAGCGCTTTCAAGCACCATATTCATCGTCGACCTTGTCAGCTCAATCCATGTCGCGATAGCAGTGCTCTACGTGGCGGTGATTCTGATTTCTGTCAATATATTCCCAAAAAAAGGCGTCATCCTCGTTTCTCTGGTTTGCATCGGATTAACGCTGATTGCATTTGTCTCAGAACATGGTCTGGATATTTATGACGATAGTTTTGCGCGACTTTTGGTCAGCCTTTCAGCGATTGGCATCACGACGCTTCTAGCTCTTAAAAACAAAGCCTTCAGTGATGAACTGCAGGAGCAGGTTCGACTGCTGGCGCAAACCCATGACGCGATCATCGTACGCGACATGAACCACATCATCTCGACCTGGAGCGCCGGCGCCGAAGCGCTGTACGGCTGGACGAGAGAACAAGCCATAGGCCAAGATTTTCGTACCCTCCTGGCACCTCAGCTCATGACATCCTGGGACGAGATGATGACCTCGCTTCTGGAGACGGGTCATTGGGAGGGAGAGGTCGTCGAGCACTGTCGAGATGGAGCATGCGTGACCGTTGTAAGCCGATGTTCGTTATCACGTGGAGAGGACAACGAGCCCAAGGCAATCCTCGCGACACATAACGACATCTCAGCACGAAAGCACGCAATCGATGCACTCAAGCGCAGCGAAGCGTTCCTTGCAGGCGCACAGTGGCTCAGTCGAACAGGAAGCATTGGCCTCAAGGTCCCGAGCGGCGAAATGTACTGGTCGGATGAAGCACGGCGGATATTTGAATTCGATATCGACGAGCATCCAATGCTGACAAGCGTCTTGAATCGAACCCATCCAGATGATCTCCATCTGGTGAAAGAGGCGATCAAGCGTGCCTACCAGAAAGAATCCCGGATAAAAGCAGAGTACCGACTCTTGATGGCGGACGGGCGCGTCAAATATCTGCAAATGCTGGCGCAGCTGATGGAAGATGGGCCGGACGACTTTGAGTACATCGGGGCGTTGATGGACGTCACCGACGCGAAAACGTCTGAGGAAGCATTGCATCGATCACAAGCCGAACTGGCTCACGTCACTCGCGTCGCCACCCTTGGAGAGCTCGCGGCGTCCATCGCCCATGAGGTCAATCAGCCGCTGGCCGCCGTGACGACCAACGGTACCGCTGGCTTGCGCTGGCTGAATCGGGAGGTACCCGACATTGGCGAGGTGCGTGGTGCAATCGAACGCATGGTCAGTGAGACTAACAGGGCAAGCGAAGTCATCCGCCGTATCCGAGCGATGTCCCGCAAATCACAGCCACAAAACGTTGCGCTCAACTTTATTGAAATCATCAATGAGTCCGTAGCCCTGGTCGAGAGAGAACTCAAACGAAACAAAATTGTGCTAGACCTTAGCTATCTCAACGAGGTTGCCGAGGTCGACGGCGACCGAGTCCAGTTACAGCAGGTCATTATCAATTTGCTGATGAACGGCATGCAGGCAATGATCAACGCGAAAACCAAAAATCGAACCTTGCATTTGAGCCTGAAAAACTCAGCAATGGGCGAAGTGCTCATCGAGATACAAGACAATGGCCCGGGCATTGCACCGGATCAGATGTCGAAATTGTTCGAAGCGTTCTACACCACCAAGGCCGAAGGGATGGGGATGGGGCTGTCGATTTGCAAATCAATCATCGAAGCCCATGGTGGGCGCATATGGGCCACGTCTGAACAGGGAGAAGGCGCGACTTTCCATCTGTCGTTACCCGTTGCCCGGAAGGAGCATCTGTGAGCCAGGATACCGCGTCGCAAATGCCATTGGACGATGGGCCGATTGTCTTCGTTGTTGATGACGATGAAGCGGTACGCGTCGCACTCAGCAGCCTGTTTCGCTCAACGGACGTTCGTGTCGAAACCTTCGCCACGGCAGCGGAGTTCCTGCAACGCCCAGATCCACAGGCTCCTTGCTGCCTGGTGCTGGACGTTCGTCTCCAAGGCTCCAGCGGCCTGGATTTCCAACGTCAGCTGCTTGATGCGAATAACAATGTCCCCATCATCTTCATTACCGGACATGGCGATATTGCAATGACTGTAAAAGCGATGAAGGCCGGGGCTGTGGACTTTCTGGTCAAACCATTCCGCGATCAGGATCTTTTGGACGCCGTGTCAGCAGCCCTCAGGGCGGATGGGAAACGAAGAGAAAGCGACAAGCAGGATTCCGAAATGAACGCGTGCTACAGGACATTGACCCCCCGTGAGCGAGAAGTGATGGCCTATGCGGTCAAGGGTTTGATGAACAAGCAGATTGCGAGCGAGATTTGTTTGAGTGAAGTAACAGTGAAAATTCATCGGGGTCACGCGATGAAAAAGATGCAGGCGAAATCGTTTGCAGACCTGGTTCGCATGGCCGAAGCACTGGGAATTGGCGTGAAACACTGATTGCAGTAATACGTGTGTGTTATTTCCTTAATTGTAATACGCCCCTAAAGTGGTCGTCAGATGTCGAGTGCACATCGTCCTCGAATTTGCTACCGACCGGATTTAGGGTGTAACACAGTGAACAAAACCCCCATGATTTCCATTGTCGATGACGACAAGCCAGGTCGTATCGCGTTGAGCAGTCTGGTTCGCTCAATGGGCTATGAATCCTCGCTTTTTTCATGTGCCGAGGATTTTCTGGCGTCCGCTGAACGGGGCATGACCGACTGCCTGATCACTGATTTTCAGATGCCTGGAATGACCGGTCTGGATCTCCAGGGCAAGCTGGTCAGCGATGGACAGAATATCCCAATCATCTTCATCACCGCTTACCCGGAAGAATCGGTGCGCAATCGTGCGACAGCGGCTGGCGCGGTCTCCTTTCTTAGCAAGCCGTTTGATGGTCAAGTGATCATCGACTGCATCGAGCAGATCTTCAGCAGAGATTGAAAACGAGCTGTAGTTATTACCTTTCTCTACCCTGATTCAACACCGTCACCCACTGCCCCATTCCCCCTCAGTGCCCTCCCCCTTTTCCCGTCATTCCTATGCTGGCGTGGAAACACTTACACCTTCGTGACATCTCCACCCCCTTCAAACACATACTTCTGTATTAGCGACTACCACTCAGGCGCTAAGAATTTCGCCCTTATGTAGAAGTGTTTATCAGGGCCCGAAACCCTACTCTACATACAAGCCATCGAACAAAGCGCCACAGGCTAAAACTGCAAACTCAGCCACTTGCACCCATTTTTCGCATGTTGAGGCTACCCGCCCAAACGGTGATGATAATGAACAGAAATGATCTTCGTAAAATCGACTTCAGCCTTCTGATCGTATTCGAAACTCTGATGCACGAACGCAACCTTACCCGTGCCGGAGAAAAACTGTTTCTTGGGCAGCCTTCCATCAGCGCTTCTCTCAATCGGTTGCGTCAATACTTCAATGATCCGCTTTTCATCAGAATGGGCAGGACCATGGAGCCAACGAGCAGAGCGTTTGAAATCCATCAAAGCCTGACGCCTGCATTGGACAACATGGTCGTCGCACTCAGCCACATCAGCGAGTTCGATCCCCTGACCAGCCATGCCGTGTTCCGGATCGGCCTGTCGGATGATGTTGAATACTCTTTGTTGCCAGGGTTGCTACGTCAACTGCGCATGGAGGCGCCAAAAGTCAGTTTCGTAGTGCGCCGTACCGATCACACCATGATGTCCGATCAACTTTCGACTGGAGAGGTATCGCTGGGTGTATGTCACAGCCGCGAACTCCCGGCCAATGCAAAACGAAAATTTCTTCGTGGTATCTACCCGACCGTGTTGAGTTCCCGTTCGATCTGCGCACCATTCGACTTGGACGAGTACTGCAATCGCCCACATGTCTCCATTTCTCTGAATGGCGAATTGACCGACTGCATTGACCGGACGTTGAACTCCATGGGGCGCCAACGCCAAGTCGTGTTGGCTGTTCCCCAATACAGCGCCCTCAAAACACTTCTTGAAGACACTGACATGATCGCAGTTGTACCGGAGTACGTCGCCGCAGCCATGACAAAACAAGGCGGTCTGCGGATGGATCCGGTTCCAATGAGTATCCCTGCCCTGGATCTATCGCTGGCCTGGAGTGGAACGCTGGACAACGACCCGGGCGAGCGCTGGCTTCGTTCCCGCGTCTGCCATCACCTGTCTGACAGAAGCGGCTCCGTCAGCAAACTAAGCCTCCAAAAAGCAGCTGCATAACGGTGCCTGAGTCATCAAATACCTGCCAATAAATGGCCCATAGGATGTTAATTAGCAATAGTCACTGAACGCACGCACATAGGCACAACCTATACAACGGATTGCATATCGATCTTGGATGTTATCGAAAGACTGGACGATGATGGGTTAATACCTGAGCGATGCTTGATAACAACATCAGTTGCATAGACTTTCCTGGAGATAACGTCATGAGACAGTTTCGCGTCTACAACGAAATCAGCATCGCTCTGACCACTGAAATTCTTGAGGCCAAGGCCAGCAAAAAACTGTCCTGGCAAGATTTGGCAGATAACACTGGCCTCGGACTGGCTTATGTGACAGCAGCATTGCTCGGCCAACAGCCCCTGTCAGAAAAGGCCGCCAAGGTGATTGGCGAGAAATTGGAACTGGATGCGGAGATGGTGGCTCTTCTTCAAGCCCTACCGTCACGTGGCAACTTCTCGAACGTGCCCCGTGATCCAACAGTCAATTCATTCGATGAGATGGTTAAGATTTGCGACTCAACACTTAAGGTTCTGGCTCATGAGCATTCAGCGGCGGCCTGATCAATATCTTTAATCTCTCCATCTATTGCTATAGCGCATTACATGACTTGATTCGGTCCGTTACCTCGGCGGACCTGCATTAAAGGCCGACAACGATAGTGACTAAACACCAACGTTAATTGGAGGGTATGCTCATGAAAAACAGGTTGCTTCTCGTCCTGGCCGGCGTCGTTTCATTGTCGGCCTATGCTGAACAAACGCCAGCCTCGCCCGACGTTTTCTCATATGACTACGGAATGCATTTGGATATATCCCAAGTGGTCAATATGGCGCCTATTGCTGATGTCTGCTGGCCCACCCTGGCACAGATAACCTACAAAGACTCTCACGGCGAAGTTCACATACTTGGATACAGTGTAATGGGCACTGGGTGCTCCAACTAAATCCACTACCCGACAATTCCACCATCGCTTGTAATTCGGCGGCTCAGTTATTCCACCCGCCACTCAACTTACATACTTGGAGCAACAGCCATGCTTACTGTCACCCTGTACGCCACACCCACCTGCCCGTATTGCCAGGCTGCGAGACATTTGCTTGCCAGAAAAGGCATTCCATTTAACGAGATAGAAGTGACTTCGGTAGATAAACGAGTCGAAATGATCAATCGCAGCGGCCGTCGGACAGTACCGCAGATTTTTTTCGGAAATTGGCATGTGGGTGGGTACGACGACCTGGCTCAGCTTGAAGAGGAAAGCGGACTGAAGGAAGCACTCAACTCGCGCGTGGCATGTTGAGAGAACTTGGTAATTGCTTATTTCGACTCCTTTTCACGCAAGCCCACCAGAGGGTTTTAACCATGAGTTTCCCATCTTCATTTAAATCGGTGCTTCAAAAAGCCAGTACGCTGGATAGTTTGGGTGTTCACCTCATTCGAATAGCTGTCGCTGTCGTTTTCATCTGGATTGGTGCATTAAAATTTGTCCCGTATGAAGCGGATAGCATCACACCATTCGTGGCTAACAGCCCAGTCATGTCATTTTTCTACGAGCATCCAACCGAATACAAAGAACACCTTACTCATGAGGGTCAGCTCGACCCCGTAAAACGCGAATGGCAAACGCGAAATCACACCTACGCGTTTTCCGATGGGCTAGGCATCGTTGAAATCCTCATCGGTTTGATGGTGCTTTCCTATGCGTTCTCACGCCGAATGGGCATGGTGGGTGCAGTACTCGCCTTCCTGACTCCCGTTGTTACGTTGTCTTTTTTGATTACGACACCAGAGGCTTGGGTGTCGAATATCGGTGATGCCCAATATGGGTTTCCCTACCTGTCCGGTGGAGGGAGGCTGGTGCTCAAAGATTTGCTGATGCTTGCAGGAGCGGTTGTCATGATCGCGGATTCGGCACGTAAGCTCTTGCGCCCCATTCCCCAGATCAGCAGATGCCCTGCGTCAAAAGAGCCCGTGCAACAATGGATCGGGTTGCCATAACCAGCCAACTGGCCTTCCTCTGAGTAAACCGTTGGTCGATAAATGAAATGGCGTGCCCCTGGTGAAAACAGGTGCCGCCGCAACTACCGGCCGTCACGGGATTGTTTCATTCAACTGAATGGAGTCATCAGACTTTTGCGCCTTCTCTTAAACCCATCATGAGGGGAAAATGAAGAAACCTGCTCGTTCGTTTCTTCAGAGATCTCCTTTTCAGGAGTTTCGAAATGTTCGACAACACGTTCCGTCATTGCATGGATAAGGATGCGGATAAACCCGGCATCCCCGCGCATGAATACGAAAGTAGTTTCTTGCTACCGCAATTGATGATGATTCATGCCATGCCGTCTGGAGTTTCGTGGCAAAAAACGAACTGCCATCAGCTCATGCATAACGCCAGGCCCTCGTATCTGTTCAACCGGCTTATGCACGCACTGAAGCGCCGTATTGCCCCTTGACACATTCAATAACCTAGCGCTGTACAACCCCATCAGGGAACTAAGATGACTTACGATTTCGATCTGTTTGTTATAGGTGCAGGCTCAGGCGGCGTACGGGCGGCTCGTTTTTCTGCAGACTTTGGCGCCAAAGTGGCGGTTGCTGAAAGTCGCTATTTAGGTGGCACTTGCGTAAATGTGGGGTGCGTACCGAAAAAGCTGCTCGTATACGGCGCCCACTTTTCAGAGGATTTCGAACAGGCCAAAGGGTTTGGTTGGAGAATCGCAGACGCGCAGTTCGACTGGGAAACTCTTATTGCAAACAAGAATCGTGAGATCGAAAGACTCAACGGTATCTATCGCAAACTGTTGAGCAACAGTGGTGTCACGCTATTTGAGGGCCATGCGCGCCTGACCGACGCCCATCATGTCGAGGTCAATGGCAAGCGCTTTAGCGCCAAACAAATTTTGATTGCAACAGGTGGCTGGCCGCAGATACCTGACATCCCTGGACGTGAGCATGCAATCACGTCCAATGAGGCGTTTTTCCTCAAGCATCTACCAAAGCGGGTGCTGGTGATGGGCGGAGGTTACATCGCCGTCGAGTTTGCCGGCATTTTCAACGGCCTGGGCTCTGAGACGCGGCTGCTATACCGCGGTGATCTGTTTCTGAGAGGATTCGATCAATCAGTGCGCAACCATTTGGCGCAAGAACTCACCAAAAACGGCGTACGCCTGGAGTTCAATTCGGACATCATCCAGATCGACAAGCAATCTGACGGGAGCCTGCTCGCGACACTCAAGGACGGCCGTCAGTTGGAAACCGACAGTGTTTTTTACGCCACAGGTCGACGCCCCATGCTCGACAACTTGGGGTTGGAAAACACCTTTGTAGAGCTCAACGATGCCGGATACATCTCGGTAAACGAAAATTTCGAAACACGCGAACCTTCTATCCTGGCCCTGGGCGATGTAATTGGTGGCGTGCAGTTGACGCCTGTCGCAACGGCGCAGGGCTCGGCCATCGCTCGTCGCTTGTTCAAGCCTGAGCAGTTTCGCCCGGTCGACTACCGACACATCCCGACCGCGGTGTTCAGCCAGCCAAGCATTGGTACGGTGGGCCTGACCCAAGAGCAAGCAATCGCTGACGGCTATACCGTGACCATTTTCGAAAGTCGTTTTCGTCCGATGAAGTTGACGTTGACCGACTCTACGGAAAAGACACTCATGAAAATGGTGGTAGATGCTCGTACTGATAAAGTATTGGGGGTGCATATGGTCGGCCCTGACGCGGGAGAAATCATCCAAGGCTTGGCGATCGCCCTCAAAGCGGGTGCAACCAAGCGCCTGTTCGATGAAACCATAGGCGTGCATCCGACCTCAGCTGAAGAGTTCGTCACGTTACGTGATCCGGTCATGGCTTCTTGAGTGCCTGGCTTGAATACGAAATGCTGGGTATCTGCCTCATCCACGAGTGACCCATGCGATGCTGCTACGACATTTGCGCTATCTGTTAGCCGTCGCTGATAACGGCGGCTTCACGCGGGCGGCCGAGGCTCTCCACGTATCTCAACCTACCCTGTCACAACAGATTCGCCAGTTGGAGGAAACGCTTGGCGTTGTGCTGTTCGACCGTACTTCGCGAACAGTGACGCCCACGGATGCCGGACAGGCGTATATCGAATGTGCACGCCGCGTGCTCGTAGAACTGGCAGCGGGAAAGCGGGCACTGCACGATGTGAAAGATTTATCCCGCGGCACCCTGAGGCTGGCCATGACCCCGACGTTCATGGCGTATCTCGTGGGCCCCATCGTTCGTGACTACGCCGCCAGATTCCCGAATATCCATCTGGAAATTTTCGAGCTGTCGATGGACGACATTGAGATGGGGCTTGCCGATGACTCACTGGATATCGCCATTGCGTTTGACCATTTCAGGAATTCCGATCTCGAAGCAATTCCCGCATTTGTCGAAACATTGGCACTGATGGTCGGGCGCGAACATCCGCTGTACGAATGCCGGACAGCGTTGACGACAGAACAAGTGACTGAATTGGATTTTGCGTTATTGACTCCGGATTTCGCTACCCGGGTCTGTATCGATGAGTACTTCACCAAAGCGAAGATCACCCCCAAAGTGGTGATTGAGGTGAACTCGGTAAACACATTGCTGGAGGTCATCCGTCACACGGGGGTTGCCACCATTCTTCCAGAACCCATCGCCACGCAAGATCGCGCACTGCACAAGCTTGAGATGAAAGACAAGGCACCTCATCGAGGAGCGTCGCTGCTACGGCGCAAAAATAATTACCACAATGCGGCGTCAGTGGCTTTCGTGGAGTTGGTGCTGGGAACCCTGGGAAAATAGTGCCCGATAACTGCCTTGTATCGAGTTCCGCAAGGCAACACGGATCTGTACGCATCGGATGTACATTGCCAGATGGAGAAAGGCTTTTCTGAACGAGTGATCTGCAATCACTGAGAATACCTGGTGAAAATCAGATCGGTCTCAGGCGGCAATTTTGTGTGGCAGGCAAAGCAACCATTAATGATTTTTTCACTGGGGTTTGGCTGTCCATTTTCAAACTGCCCGTATCCCCACCCACCTGTGCTTGCGTAGCGTTTAGAGTCTTTGACCTCGATCTGAACGTTCGTCGGCTCTCCCGCGACGAAAGACTGGTCTCTACCAAACACGGCATTATTTTGTGCAGAGGATTCGTACTTGTAAGCCAACCTGGCGATGATCGTGCCATCTGGAAATGGCAGCGTTCCTTCCCTGTACGCCTTCATGGCAATGTCATTACCCAAGATAACGCGGATGTCCGGCTTCTCACCCTCCTCATGAGCAATGCTGACGAACTGCCAGTTGCGATAGCCTGGAGGAAGCGTCACGCCGAATACAGGTGATCCCTGCGCGTCTGCACCAGGTGTTGAATCAGCCTGGGCAAGATTCGAAAGGCTCAATAGCATACCGACGATGCTGGCGGTTACAGGTAAAGCGGCGAATTTGCGAGTCATCACAATTGCTCCAGGTAGGGCGCCATACGGCTATTTCCGGGTAACAAATAGCGCCGATATTAATTGCGGGGCGATGAAAGCATTGAATGCAACCCTCAAAGCGGAGCAAGCCCGTTCAGTTTCCGTCTCTCGTCTTCGGCTTGGGACGATGGGCGAATCTCCTCCCCTTTTGCGTAAGCCCGAATAACCGCAGGTCGCTCCCCAATCTTCTTCATCCAGGCCACAATGTGGGGGTAATCCGCGAGGGTTATCCCCTGTTTTGCATGGATAACAACCCATGGGTAAATCGCCATATCGGCAATTGAATAGTCTCCAGCCACAAACGGCAGTTCAGACAGCTGCTTCTCAAGCACCCTGTACAAGCGCTCGGTTTCTTTGCTGAAACGGGCCTGTGCAAGCGATGAATGCTCTGAAGCATAGTTAAGGAAAAAGACCGTCTGTCCCAATATCGGGCCCAGGCTTGCGGCCTGCCAAAATAACCACTGGAGGACTTCAGCTGCACCTTTGACGTCTTGAGGCAGAAATTGGCGCCGGCGCTGGGCGAGGTACAACAAAATTGCACCTGACTCAAACACCGATACACCGGCTTCGGCGTCAACCAATGCGGGTATGCGTTGGTCGGGAGAAATGCGCGTGTACTCGGCGGTAAATTGCTCTCCCTTGGTAATATTGACGGGATGGATGGTATACGGGCGACCTGACTCCTCCAGAAAAATGGCAACCTTCTGACCATTGGCCGTTGGCCAGTAATAATATTGCGTGGTGCTGGATTGGTTGGTCATTGCTTTGCCCTCTTCCAAAACGACACATGCTGAATCGGACGCCCAAACTCAGGTGAAAACTTGCCCAACCAGGCATTTCGGCAAACGCCGCCATGCCAGAGACTCGACCCCCATGGCAAACAGCGCGAGTACGCTTTTCATACGGTGCCGCCTCCACGCAAAGATAGGAATGTCCAGGAGCGCCGCAAACCATACTCCGCTTTAAAAACAGCTGAGTGAACGACCAAAAAATGGAATCCAATATTCCATCAACCGAAATGGCGACATGCATTTCCGATCCCTGGATCACTCGCAACACTTGAGGTGCAGCTCACCCTCTGAGCCCTTGAAGTTGAATGTAAACTCGGTAGCAAGACGCACCCGCGCCTTCAAACCGCGTCTGGTTGCATGGCCGGGTGCTCCCGCAGGCCATCTACCATGTGATCGACAAAACTGCGCAACCTCATTGAGGCTTTACGCCTTTCTCTGTAAACGACATGAACAGGCAAGGAAGGAAGCTCAAAGGGTTGCAGAATTCGCTGCAAACATCCGCTATTGAGGTAATCGTACAACGGGTAACTCAAACAGCGAGTGATGCCCGCTCCGTGAGCCGTCGCACTAATCGCCGCCTGTACCGTCGCGCAGCTCAGACGGGTCCGTGCTCTGATGCTGCTCTGCAGGCCCTGACTTTGAAAGTCCCACTGGACGCTATTGCGAAAGGCCTGTGTGCCAACCAACCGGTGTTGCCTGAGATCGTCCGGACTGCACGGCTCACCGTGAACCTGGAGGTACTCAGGGCTCCCACAGACGATCGAACGCACGTACCCAACCGGTCGAGCAATCAATGATGAGTTAGGTAAATTCCCGATCAGCACCGCTACGTCCAACGCCTCATCATTCATGTTCGGAAAACGATCATGGTAGTGGGTGAATAACTTGATGTCCGGGTACAGATCCATATAGCCCGCCAGAAGCGGCGTCATGACATAGCGGCTGAACAACAGCGGTAGCAAAACCGTCAGGTTACCCTGGGCTTCAACATGCAACCCCTTTGCCGACGCTTCTGCTATCTCGATCTCTTGCAGAATGTGGGAGCAGTCCGCCATGAACGCTTCCCCCGCCTTTGTCAAAACAACCCCTTGCGTACTTCGCTGCAGCAATGACACGCCTAGACGTGCCTCCAGCCGCGCAACAGCGCGTACAACAGTAGGGCCAGACACTTTGAGGCGACGGGCTGCCGCCGCGAGACTGGGCTTGTCGGACAGCGCCTCGAACATGACCATCTCATGGTAGCGGTCCATTACGTCGTACCTTCGATGCCTGCCTTAAGGGCGGTATCGCTGCCCAGTCGCTCGGTGAGAAACTCCACAAACGTTCTGACCTTCGCGGGTACCCGGTTACTCTTCTGGTAAACGACTTGAATGGGCAGTGCGGGAGGTTCGTAATCCTGAAGGACGATCTCCAATGCGCCTGCGGCGACTTGACTTGCCACCTGGTAGGACAGTGCTCGTGTGACACCCCACCCCTGAGACGCAATATTGATGGCAGCCTGATTGGCGGTTACCACCAGACGCGGTTCAAAACGAAAGCTCAGGTCATTGCCCTCATTGACAAATTGCCAATCGCTAAGCAGATGACTCGCAGACGACATGACGATATTGGCGGTACTGAGCTCGCCTGGATGACCCGGTCTTCCGTAACGATCAAAATAGCTGGGTGCACCACATATTACCTGGCGCACCTCACCCACTTTGATGGTGTGCAGTGTTGCCTCTTGTACATGTCCAATCCTGATTGCAACGTCGATCCCCTCATCAGCAATGTTCGTAACACGGTCGACGAGCAACGCACTGAGATGGACCGAGGGATAACGATCCAGGTATTGCGCCAAGAGCGGTGCGATATAGAGCTCTCCGAACAATACAGATGCCGTCACGGTCAAATGCCCGCAAGGCAAGGAATAACTACCGGCGGCAGCTTCCTCAGCCTCACCCACCTCACCCAAGATCCTGCGACAATCCTCCAGGTATCGCTGTCCCGCCTCGGTAAGATGCAAGCTTCGTGTCGTTCTCGCCAACAGCTGGGTACCGATTCGCTCTTCCATTGCCGCGATCACGCGCGTCACACTCGGTGGAGAAATATTGAGTCGACGGGCTGCGGCTGCAAACCCTTCTTCTTCGGCAACCGCCGTGAATACTTGCATTTCCTGAAAGCGATCCATATATGCCCCAACCTGAAAAAGGACAGCAAATTTCCAACGTGATGTGCACAACGCACCACGCCTACGAGTCATCATCCGCCGCAGTCGCACGTATTTAATCAATAGAATGGAAGGCTGACACCCCCTGGAATATTTTTACTAACATGAAAGTTTGCCATATGACGTGCGGCCAACTTCTGCTATTCCAATCGTGCATTTCATCAACTCTTTCCTGGCGCTGTACATTCACAAACTGCGCAAGTGAATAAACAGTGGTTAGCCACTCAAGGAGGAGAGGATAACCAAAAAGGGCATTGTCTCGACGCAGTGATATCGATCGGATTTGGGAGGGCGGTAAAGTTTGGTCGCTGTCTGGGACATCACGTACTCCAAAATTATTTGAGTGCGACTCGGCGCTCAAGCTTTCGCTCACAGCATTGTCCTCGGCTCTCAAAAACATCGGAATCACCAATAATTGCAATCCAGTATTTCATCTGACGAAATTATTGGTCATTCCCTAAGAACTTTTTGTTACCTCCCCGATCCAGCGACTTTAAGCCGACGCCATGGGGGTAACAGTGCGTGAGACAGGGGGATATCAGACTTCCCCATCCCGGGCGCAATCTCGTCCTGATCCTAGGATTCAAGCTTTGGCTGCCAACACATCTACTTTCTGGATCGACGGTGGCTCGGACAGCAAATAGCCGGCTTTGGACATCAACGCTTGGGCGATGGGACCGTTCAGATGAGCATCCCGATCCTTATCGTTGGCAAAGGCATCAAAAATACCAAAAACCGAAGTGCTCATTTTCAGCGCGAACCAGGCGGTGGTACCTGTCTCCGCGTTTGCCAGTGGCAAAGCGCTTCTCAGAAAATCGTCAACCTCCGATTCCTTGCCTGGCTTGGCTTTCATTTCTACAAACAGGGCTACGCTGACCATCTTCGATTCCTATACCGGTGGTTGGTGATTCCAGTGTAGGAACGCTGGAATCCGCCGTATAGTGGCGGGGCCGACAACAAAGGTATCGTTTCCGCCATGAGAGTTTATATCTTAGCCCTTGAGGGTGTTTTTGATCTCGGCCTGGCCGCCTTTATGGACGTGCTCGGAACAGCCACTGAACTGGCCGCAGAAGAGCCGACCAAAAAAATGTTGGATGTGACAATCGTGGGGGTCAGACCCGAGGTGCGCACAGGCCAAAATCTTAGCGTGCCGGTGCGTCTTGCCGCAGAATTACCCCAACCCGATCTGGTGTTGGTACCCGCCTTGTCCTCCAAGATGCCGGAAGGACTCACCAGAGCCCTCGAACAACCCGACGTCGTGCAAGCCGGGCAGTGGTTGAAGTGTTGGTCACAAGCCGGCGCGACAATTGCTGCGGCTTGTACGGGTACATTCGTAGTGGCAGAAGCCGGGCTGCTGAACGGTCATAGCGCTACTACGTCCTGGTGGCTGTCAGCATTCTTCCGTCACCGTTATCCTCTTGTGATTCTCGATGAAGAGCGGATGCTCGTCTGCTCAGATCCTTTTGTAACCGCGGGCGCCGCGATGGCCCACTTCGATCTGGGTCTGCACGTAATCAGTCGTCAAAGTCCCACGCTTGCTGCGCTATGTGCTCGCTACCTGCTTATCGAGACGAGACCATCACAAGCTGCATTCATCATTCCCGATCACATTGCTCACACGGACCCCATCGTCCAGCGCTTTGAGCAATGGGCACGCGAGCATCTTGAATCCGGTTTTTCAGCGGCCGCGGCGGCCGCCACCATCGGCGTGAGTGAACGCACTCTCGTTCGACGTATTCAACAAGTTCTGGGCAAGTCTCCCCTGGCGTGGTTTCAGGACTTACGCGTTGATTACGCGGTGCATCTGTTGCAGACAACTGACTGCAGCGTCGAACAGATTGCCAGCCGCGTCGGTTATGCCGACGGTACAACGCTGCGATCTTTACTGCGCCGCAAACTTGGACAAGGAATACGCGAGCTGCGCCAACGCGCTACGCACGTTGCAGTGCTATGAATGATGCCAGATGCCCATGATTAACAGTCATTGGGCATCTACTTCCAACAGCACTTTCAACCATCAAATCACGTCAGCATTTCTGCTCTGTCAAACAAATCCCATCTTGCTTTCAATGTATAAATCCCGCTAGCCGAAGGGCGCCTTGCAGCAACCCGCTCACCCTCTAAAATAAATAAAGCCAAACGAGTCACTGCTACTTTTAAAATATCATTATCTTCGCCATTAGCACTTCATAACACCGTTTCACATCTCTTAACTCGAATCCCGATGCCCCCGCGCCCATAGTCCTATCCGACCGCCAATCATTACCAAGATCAACATCAAGAACAATTGATCGCATAGCCAGGCACTCGGAGCAGAAAATGACAGACAAATCCGTGCTTTCTCAGGATGCAGCCATACGCCGCGGCCTTGTAATGACAGGGATAGGCGTGGCCCTGGTATCAATGTTACCCAAAGCGGCACAGGCACAAACTGCCTCGCCATCAAAATCTGAATCGGGATCCCATGCCATGACATCCGATACCATTACAACCAGTGAAGGTGTGGTGCTCTATTACAAAGATTGGGGTCCCAGAAACGGCCCGGTCGTGACACTCAGCCATGGCTGGCCTCTCGATTCCGACAGCTGGGATGGGCAAGCCTTCTTCCTCGCATCCCAGGGCTTTCGAGTCGTCGCGCACGACCGACGCGGTCATGGCCGCTCAAGCCAGCCTTGGGACGGCAATGATATGGATCACTACGCCGATGACCTTGCCACTGTCATCAATACACTGAATCTCAAGAACGTCACCATCATGGGTTTTTCCACCGGCGGTGGTGAAGTAGCGCGATATGTAGGGCGCCACGGTACTGCTCGCGTTTCGAAGATTTGCCTGATTTCGTCAGTGCCTCCCCTGATGCTTAAAACGCCCGCAAACCCTGGAGGATTACCGATTGATGTCTTTGACGGTATCCGTGCGGGGATGATCGCGGACCGCTCGCAACTGTTCAAAGATATCCCGGCAGGCCCCTTCTATGGATTCAACCGGCCTGGAGCGAAAACGTCCCAAGGCATGATTGATTCCTGGTGGAGACAGGGGATGGTCGGCGGTTTCAAAAACACGTTCGATTCAATCAAGGCGTTTTCGGAAACAGACTTCACCGAAGACCTCAAAAAATTCGATAAACCGACGCTCATCGTCCATGGGGACGACGATCAGATTGTGCCTATCGATGCAGCTGGCAGAGCCTCCAAAAAGTTGGTCCCTGGCGCAACCCTCAAGGTATATGCAGGCGCGCCCCATGGTCTGACTGAGACCCACAGGGAACAACTCAACAAGGATTTACTGGCATTCCTTCATAGCTGAACGTCGTAAATTATGTGGAGAGACATCATGTCTGAAAAATTCCTTCCAATCGGCAGACGCTCATTTGTCATGGGAGCTGCCGCTGCCGTGGCGGCCAGTGCGATTCCGTCTGCCATGGCAGCGGACAAGCCTGCGCAATCGAATCTCGAAAAGTATGCTGCGCCCAAGAATCCGGCATTACCGAAGTCGACGATGAAGCTCGACCTTTCGCGTACGGCCCTGGTGGTCATCGACCCGCAAATCGATTTCATGAGCCCTAAAGGCAAGGCCTGGCCCATGACCGGCGAAAGCGTTACGGAGCAGAATCTGGTCCCCAATCTCCTGCGCCTGTTCAAAGCGGCCAAGGCAGCCAACATGACCGTCGCGATCTCGCCGCATTGGTACTGGGGCACTGACCATCACTGGAAAATTCAGGCCCCGGTCGAGGCCATGCAACACGATATGAAGCTTTTTGATGATCGCAAAAACGAGCTGGACGTGGCGGCATTTGAAAATTCAGGAAGCGATTTCATGCCGGAGTTCAAACCCTACATCATGGACGGCAAGACGTTTCTCTGCTCACCCCACAAGCTGTACGGGCCACAGGTGAACGACCTTAACCTGCAGCTGCGTAAACAACTTGTCGATCAAGTCATCCTGACCGGCATGCTGGCGAACCTCTGCGTGGAATCTCACATGCGTGAACTGCTTGAACAGGGGTTCGAGGTCGCAGTGGTACGAGACGCCGTGGCAGGGCCGAAGTTACCTGAGGGTGACGGATACATGGCGGCGATCATCAACTACCGCTTCATGGCGAATGCCGTTTGGACGACCGATGAAGTTGTCGCAATGATGGAAGGCAAGGCTTAGGCAAAAAACCTGCCACGGGGTTACGTTGAACCCTGTGGCAGGATCTCTTCATCACTCGCCCCACTGCGCAGGCACAATGACTCCAATAGCACTCGGGCTACACGCATATCCCGGGTGTCATAGCCCTCAGAGAATTTTCCGAAAACCGTAAGCAGCAATTGTCCAGCCTCGTCATTGCGACCTTGCTTCAGTTGCAGCCTTGTCAACGAAGTCGCCGTGCGTAACTCCCAAGCCAACGCCGATTGCCGCTGGGCACATGCCAGCGACCGATTCAGATATTGTTCGGCCAGCTCAAAGTCTGGGTCCGGACGAGCGGCATAGAGGTCCGCGGCGATTCGCAGGATTTCCGGGGTATCGAAGGTCTCGCCAATGTTCTCAATCATCTCCATTGCACCACAAACGATTTGCAGCGCGTTATCAAACCTGCCTGTAGCAGCGAAACCTTCGGCCAGACATCTGATGAACATCGTAGCCAGGACTTGGTGGTTCTCAACGCTCAGCAGGCTCAGGCAACCATTCAATTGCTCAATACCGGCCTCAACACTGCCTTGGGAATGCAAAAGAATGCCTTCGAGGCCAAGCCCTACTGCCAACTCTGGCTCGAAGCAGTTGAGCTTGGCAACCGAGTTGAGCTGATCAATTGTCTGCCGGGCGGCACTCCAGTCACCCGTCCAGAGAAATACCGTGGACACATAGATAAGCGCCAGGCAAGTGGTTGCAGGATGGCGCAGATGATTTGCACGATGGAGCGCTTGTCGACCGAGCTGAACCGCCTGATCCGGGTATCCGCGCAACCACGAAATCCTGGCCAGAGATGACAATGCTCGGACACGGTAGTCGTAGCTGAACGAGAAATCGTCACCTGCCGAGGGCGACGAATACAGATTCCAACTGGCACGAGAATCCTGCACCGGCGATTGATGTTGGATGGCGTATTGATGAGCGTCGCCCAGCTTCCATTGCATCATGGCAATACCTTTAGGATCGGTGATTTGATCACTGAGCGTCATTGCCTGAAGAGTCGAGGATTGGAATTCCTGTTCCGCACTCCACGTGAGGGGGTTGCTTGACCCACCCAACAATCTGAGCTGGCGAAGGGTGTCGCCCAGGTTCTGGTCAAATACCTGACTCATGCCGCTCGACGCGTTCGCGCTATGGGGCGTTCCTAGAGCGAACATGGTGGAGATGGCGTGCGCCTCCTGCCAAACAGTTTCCTGAGGGAGACCATTGGGCCGACATACCCCGGCGGCGAGCGCTCGTCCACTCCATCGACGACACTCGTCGAGCATGGACAAACCCAGGAACAATGGCGCCGAAGAGGCAGCAAGGCGAATACCAAGAGAAAGATTCCCTGACGCCGAGAAAGTCCAATCGAGCGTCGCGCAGATGTTTCCCAGATATTCGATGTAACGCTGGATACGCTCGTAATCCGGAAGCGCTTCGCCCTGTACATTGAGACGATCCAGCAGTGAGACGAGGTAGACAGCGTGGCGTTCGGTTGTCGAGTCAAACTCACCCGCATCATGTAATTTCTCAAGCGCGTAAGCCCGGGTCGTGTAGGGAAGTCGGTAGCACATCAAGCAATTACTACTTTCGGCCAAGACCAACGACTTCGTCACCAATCGACCTATCGCATCGATAACCATCATCTCATGGCCTTGAGGCGCTACCACTTGCGTTGCAACCTCCAGGGAGAATTTGCCAGTCAGGACGGATAACCGGCGTAACACCATGGCCTCGTTTGCGGATAAGAGATCGTAGCTCCAATCGATCATTGCGTTCAGCGTCTGGTGCCGGGACATGGCGTTGCGACGCCCTTCCCAAAACAGGCTGAAGCGATTTTCGAGCAGTTCAGCGATGCCCTGAATTCCGTAGGCTGGAACCTGGCCCGCGCCCAGTTCAATGGCGAGCGCGATGCCGTCGAGTTTTCGGCAGATGTGAGCCACCACCGGCACATCCTTATCGCTGAGGGTATACGCACTTTGATTATGAGCGACGCGCTCAACGAACAATTGCACTGCCGAGAAGGTCATGGCTTCAGTGGCTGTCAGCTGCGCTTCATCGGGTGGACAGGCCAGAGAACCCAATCGGTAGATATGCTCACCTTCCGCTCGTAACGGTTCTCGGCTGGTCACTAAAATGTGGGTATGTTCTGCCTGCCCAAACAGCGTTTCTGCCAGACAAGCCACTGCATCGATAACATGGTCACAACTATCGAACACGACCAACAAACGCATATCTCGTATGAGACCCACCAACGTTTGCAACGGCTCGGCTTCCTGGTACTGCACGCCCACCGCGGCCGCGAGAGTTCCAGGCAGCATCCTGGAATCTGTAATGGCGCTCAGATCCAGAAAAATGACCATGCCTTCAAATTGCGACCTGAACTGGTGAGCAACCGTTATCGCCACCGTGGTCTTACCCATCCCTCCAAGACCGCTGATAGTGACAAAACGGTGCTGCCTTATCAGGTCCGAGATTGCCTGCACGGTGTCGTCCCGACCCACCATGCGCGCAAGACGTGGCGGTAACTCGCCAGCCGGTATCGACTCGATCGTGGTCGCATTGTCGACATCGAGCGGAGCAAGAATGACGGGGGCCACAAAGCTATAGCCGCGGCCCGGAATATTGACGACATAGCTCGTATCGGTTTCCGGGCACGACAACGCTTTGCGCAAGGCAGAAATATGGACACGTATGCAACTCTCATCCACTACCACACCCTTCCACACCATCTGGACGAGGTCGCGGGTGGTAATCACTTCACCAGCATGGGCGACGAGAGCAATGAGCACGTCTAAAGCTCGGCTACCCAGCTCGACGTGTTCTCCGTTTCTGAGCAGTAACCTCTGGGACGGGAACAGCTGGAACTGGCAGAACGTGATTGCGTGAGGGCGCTGCGCCCCCGTAGAGCTTTTTACGGGATTGGTCATGATTCACACACTGGTGAAGAATGAACGTACGTGGGCAACTCATTCTGTCGCTTCCGTGACTCCAGCTCAAAGCGCGCGTTTTATCAGGTCCATCGGTGCAGACAACCCACATGCAGTGTAGGCCTGGCAGAGTATTGAAGCGGCGTTTTCTGCGCCGGTCTCTCGTTGTCGGACGATGGCCAGGCCCCACCGCAGAGGACTGACAGTGCTTGAGCCGCCCCCTAATTGGTCTGGCACCCTCCCCCTTCCTCCAGATACGTTGCCACACGCCGCCTGCCTTGGGAGTCTTGATAGACCATCTCGACAGGTACGACCCCACAGGCAAACCTGATGTCGGTCACGCTGATTACTTTTGCCACATCCGTCGGAACGCCAGTGCGAGGTGCCTGCCTGTCACTTTCAGCAAACGCGCCACTGGCAGCAATGGTCAAGAAAAGAGCAATCAAAATCTTCATGGAATGTCCTCGAGTCAGATTGGACAGTGCTAGCCAATAGCTCGAAGCGACCGGTGTAGCTGCTCCTCGATCAACCAGAGCAATCGCCAGCAAAACAGCTTCGAGCACTGAATGGCCGCTGCCTCTTTCCGATCAAACCCTGCACAGAGGAGTAGCCATAGGTGTCATGAAAGTCTGCCAAGCTGCTTCACTCACTTTCAATTCACCTTCAGTAACAGGTTAGCTCGTATTTAATAAGTGCCAGCGAATGAGTAATGCGAACAAACAATTGGCGACAGAAGGTATCGTTTTATCGCCCTCCATATCGTCATCAACTTGATTAATCCATACCGCAAAATAATCGACAACACACATATCGCAATTGCTGCTTACAGTGAGGGGAGTCAACTTGCAGTGCGCTATGCAGAATAACTAACCGCCATTGTTCTAGAAATTGGAACATCACCATAGTTGTTGACGGACCGATGGCCGCATGAAAACTATTTTCATTGAAAATAACATTTTCTGTTTCAGCATAAAAAAGCCCGTGCACTGAATGACTCGGGGCTGCCTTGCCACCGGACACGCTATTTTTTCAATGTGCCGTACACTGTGGGTGCTGGCCGTCACCCCCAATAAAACCTGGCGTCATCTTGGCCTGAAAAATCAGGATCGACGTAGATGTGGAGACGTGAAATCAAAGTGCCCGTAAACTCGAACACGTTGCAAAATCTGCCTTCGGAACGCCCGGCAACCGGCCAATGTTCACCGTTCTTCGCGACACCACTCTCGGTACCTTCTACAACGACTATCCGCCCGCTCGCAATGTAGTTATAGGTGTCAACATCGTGTTTCAGGCTATCTAATTTACTCATCAGCCCTTGAACAAAAGCGACAACTTGTTCCTTTCCTGTGCGAGTACCAAACTTTGGAAAAAACAGCTGAACATCATCACTGAAAAGTTCCAGAATAGATGGATCACCAGCATCAGCCTTACCAAAGTAGAGCTTGGTAATATCAATCAGCTCGTTACTATCATTTGCACTTGTCATCTCGGCACCCGGTCAGGTTATTGCAGCATAGGATATCGTAGTCATACACCCTGGATAATCAAATTTCTCCACCATGACCCTATCGATGTAGATTACATAAAAACCGGGAAAACTTGCGCTTTCCCAGTCTTCACACAATCAGATCTGTGCAATACCGCCATCGACGAACAATTCACTGCCATTCACAAAGCTTGAATCATCGCAGGCAAGGAATACCGCCGCTTTGGCAATTTCATCAGGATCGCCAACACGGCCCATTGGAATAAGCGAAGCGAAGTGGTCCAGCATGCCTTGCTGATGCGCTTCGTCCGGGCCGGCAAGACCAACCAGACCAGGGGTCTTGATCGGGCCAGGGGTAAGGCAATTCACACGAATGTCTTGGCCTTTCAAGTCCAGGATCCAGTTGCGTGCAAAGGATCGCACGGCGGCCTTCGAAGCTGCATAGACGCTGAAATCTGGCGTACCGCCGCTGGCTGCGGTCGATCCGGTAAGAATCACCGAAGCGCCCTTGGACAGCAGTGGCAATGATTTTTGTACTGTGAAGAGCACACCTTTGACGTTTCGGTCGAACGTATCATCGAAATGATCTTCGGTGACGTCCTTCAAATTGCGCAGCTCACCGCCGCCGGCGTTTACAAACAGCACATCGACCCGACCATGTTGGACTTTCACCGCACTGAACAGCTCGTCCAGTTCTTCCAGCTTTGCGGAATCGACGCGTACGGCGGTCGCATTGTTACCGATGGCCAACGCAGCAGCGTCCAGCTGAGCCTGACGCCGACCCGTGATATAGACGTGAGCGCCTTCCTGGGCGAAACGGATGGCCGTGGCCAAACCGATTCCGGTGGACCCACCGGTGACAATTGCAACTTTGCCTTCAAGCTTGCGTGACATTCGATATTCCTCATAAAAAACGCCAGAAAAGCGCATGTCCAAAGAATATCGACGAACCCTACCTTTCCAAATAGAATTGATTGCAAACCATCGTTGCAGAAATGTTGATGTCCAAGATGCCGGATTTTGAAGGGTTGGCAATGTTCGCCAAGGTCGCGGAAGAGCGTTCCTTTGCAGCCGCCGCCAGGGTTTTGGGCGTATCAGTGGCCACCGTTTCCCGAGGTGTCAGCCGTCTTGAAGACAGGCTGGGTGCCCGTCTATTGAATCGAACCTCTCGGCAGCTCGCCCTTACAGAATTCGGTCGCAGCATTGCCGAAAATGCCAGCCGGCTTTATCGAGATGCGGAGTTGACTGAAGGCTTTGCCAGAGAGCTTTCGTCTCGCCCGCGTGGGCTTGTGCGCCTGGCGATCCCCATGACATTTGGCGTACGTTGGGTAGCCCCAATCATTCCGGAGTTTCTCCTCAACTACCCCGATATCTCGATCGACCTTCACCTGTTCGATGGTGCAGTTGATCTGATCGGCGAAGGCTTCGACGCTGCAATTCGAATAGCGGTATTACCCGACTCTTCTCTGGTCGCCCGAAGGCTGTGTCCAGTTTCACGATATCTGGTGGCCTCCCCCGCCTACGTCGAGCAGTATGGCCTTCCCGATCACCCGCATGACTTGATAGGAAGAAATTGCCTGGGCTATGCCTATAGAGCGCAAAGTGACGTGTGGCGATTGAGCAATGCTGCAGGCAACGAAATCAGCGTTGCGCCTTCAGGCTCTCTGCGCGTCACCAATATAGAGGCGTTGCTGCCCGTCGTTCTGTCCGGCCTCGCCATTGCTGAGCTGCCAGAATTCGTCGCCAGTGAATACCTGCGCGACGGACGACTTCAGGTCATCCTGCCTCAATGGCATTTTCAGGAGGGAGGCCTTTACTTTGTCACCCCTTCCGGGCACTCGCGACCGGCAAAAGTCGACGTGCTGGCTGACTTCCTGGTTGACAAGCTCTCAGCGCCGTCCTGGCGCCTGCAAAGTTCGATCTAGACACGAAATACCACCCCGCCTTTGCCCCTCCTGACAGCCTCTGATCTTGGAGGCGTCATTCTTGCTGAAAATATCATTCACTATTTTGGCATTCGGTAGGACGCTGCTCCGTTGCCAGGCAGGCGCTGCTGCTACCCTTTTTACAGCTTGCCCCCGAAAACATCTGCGACAGCTTCCAGGGTGATTTTCAAACGGCCAGGACGGCTTTTTTCAATAGCGCCGACCACCTTGGAGCCTTTATGAAAAGCAAGGCCTTACCAGCTGTAATGGTTGTGGCTGCCGTCTCCATCAACGCCAGTGCTGCTGATTCCAAGACGCACGGATTCCTCGAAGACAGCCAGGCCTTCGTCAGCTCTCGCACCATGTATTACTCAAATGACACCCACGATGGCGGATTTGACCAGCGAGAGGCCGGCACAGCACTTAACCTCAATTTCCTGTCCGGCTTTACTCAAGGCACCCTGGGTTTCGGACTGGATGCGTCAACATCCCTAGTTGTTCACCTCGATGGCGGCAAAGGCCACCACCCTGACAATGCGAACACTTTTTTCCCCAGCGACTCCGACGGATCTGCCGTTCACTCATGGGATAGAGCGGGCGCCAATGTCAAAGCCCGATGGTCGAAAACTGATTTGGCCGTGGGCAATATCTTCACACCCAACCTGCCGATTCTGACATCTACAGATGCGCGGCTCGTTTCCCAGAACTTCGCAGGCGGCGTTATCACGTCCAGAGAGTTCGATGGACTGACGCTCACTGCCGGTAAGTTTGACCAGGTTGCAGGGCGAGCTACCAGTAACCCTACGGGATTGGCTGTTGCCGGCGGCACCAGAGACTCCAACGACTTTCGATTTGCAGGGGGTGACTGGAAGGCTACGAAGGAACTGATGTTCCAATACTACTTCGCCAGACTGGAAAACTATTACAAGCAGAATTTCTTTGGCCTGGTTCACGTCCTGCCACTGGGCGAAGACCAGGCATTCAAAACTGATCTGCGCTATTTCGACAGTAGCTCTGACGGAAAAAACGGGGAGCCTGGTTACCGTTTCAATAATAACAACGGCTATGCAAAACACCCCGGCGAGGTCGATAACAAGACCTGGAGTGCCATGTTCACCTACAGCCTTGGAGGCCATGCGTTGATGCTGGGCCATGTAGGCGTAAGCGGTGATGGTGGGTTTGTATGGCTCGATCAAGGCAACGTCACAGATGGTCGAAATCGTCCCGAGGGCAATGGAGGCTCCACCTTTTATCTATTCACCAAAGCAGTCGTGGGTACCTTTTCCCGTGCAGGCGAACAGACCAGCTTTGGTCAGTATTCCTACGACTTTGCAAAGGCGGGAGTACCGGGACTGAAGGCTTCGGTGGCGTATTTGAGAGGCGAAGACATCAAGAATCCTAGAGGTGGCCGCGATCTTTCGGAATGGGAGCGTGATCTGAGGATTGACTACAATATTCTGCACGGGCCGCTCAAGGGATTTAGTACTACGCTGCGCCATGGCACCTATCGCAGTGACAACACGGGCATACCCAACACCGATCAAACGCGTCTGATCTTCAACTACAGCTACGCGTTCTTCTAACCCGCGCCGACGTGTCAGGAGCTCAAATGCAAAGAACGACGTTGCCAGCCGCGATCGTACTCTCCGGGTTCTGCATCGGCGCAAATGCCGAAAATGCAAAGCCGCATGGATTCATCGAGGACAGTCAGGCTACTGTCAGCAATCGCACGTACTACTATTCGAACGACAATCGAGACGGCGGACTCGACCAGCGTGAAACAGCAACGGCACTCAAGTTCGCGTTCACATCGGGCTTCACCCAAGGCACAGTAGGCTTTGGGGTGGACGTGGCATCACTGGTGGCTGTGCACCTGGACGGCGGCAAGGGCCATCACCCTGACGCAAATACCTTCTTCCCCAGCGACACTGACGGCTCCGCTGATCATTCATGGAGCAGAGTGGGCGGCACTTTGAAAGCACGTCTCTCAAAAACGGAACTGGGTATTGGCAATATCTTCACACCCAATCTGCCGATACTCGTCGCTACCGATTCACGTCTCGTTTACCAGAACTTTGGAGGCGGTATCCTGACCTCCAAAGAGATTGATAACCTCACGCTGACCGCCGGTAAAATTGACCAATCTTCAGGCCGTGCTACCAGCAACCCCACTGGCCTGGCGTTGGCAGGGGGAACCAAAGACTCGAACGACTTTCGCTTTGCCGGTGGTGATTGGAAGGCCACGAAGGATCTTACGTTTCAGTATTACTTCGCCCGGCTCGAAAACTACTACAAGCAACATTATCTCGGCCTGGTTCACGTACTGCCACTGGGAGATGAGCAGTCGTTCAAAACTGATCTGCGCTATTTCGACAGCAGTTCCGACGGTAAGAACGGCGATGTCGGTTACCGTTTCAACAACAACGGGGGATATGCGAAAACACCTGGAGAGGTGGATAACAAAACGTGGAGCGCGATGTTTACTTACAGCTTGGGCGGCCACGCCATCCTTTTAGGTCACGAAAGCGTCAGCGACGATGGTGGATTTGTGTGGCTCAACCAAGGCAATGTTGTCGACGGCCGCAATCGCCCCGAGGGTAATGGTGGCACTGCTTTCTACCTGTTCACAGACGCCATTGTGGGCAATTTCTCCAGGGCCGGTGAACAAACCAACTTTGGTCAGTACTCCTACGACTTCGCAAAGATCGGTGTGCCGGGACTGAAAACCTCAATTTCCTACCTCAGGGGCGATGACATCAAGGATGTCGCAGGTGGTAGCGATCACAAAGAGTGGGAACGTGACATGAGGATTGATTACATCATCCAGGGTGGCCCGCTGAAAGGCTTCGGGACCACATTGCGCCACGGCACTTACCGAAGTGATGGTTCAGCGTTACCCGATACGGACCAGACGCGACTTATCTTCAATTACAGCTATTCGTTCCTGTAGTACGGACTGTGGCGCGCAACTGTCAACAGCTGACAGTCTGGGTATTTTCAACCTACCACTACCGTGTCGCCGGGTGCGCCTTGCCTGCTTTTTCACAAGCGATCCTGTCCGCCTCAGCGTTAGCCCCAAAATCCACAGCCAACTTATCAATCAGTCCACGGACCGAAGGCAGCAGTCCTCTACGAGATGGGAACACCGCATGGATGAGGCCGCTGCGCAGCACGAACTCAGGGAGCACCTCTACCAATAGTCCGTCATGTATTGCGTGCCGCACCATGATTTCCGGCAGTTGCACAACGCCCACCCCCTGTATTGCGGCACGATGCAGCGCATCAAGATCGGAGGTAACAAATCGTGGCGTGTGGGCCACCTCGATTCGATCGTCTTTCTTTCCTAAAAAGGTCCACCGGTGTTCACGGTTGGGCGGGCCTAAATCCATGCTGGGCAGGTGCACCAAGTCACTGGGGGTTTTGAGTGACAGTCCATCGATCAACGATGGCCGGGCCACCAACTTCTGATGGCTGTCACCGAGGACTCTCATCACCAGGTTGTCGTCCTCCAGTGGCGGGAAACGCACCCTCAGCGCGATGTCGTAACCCTCCCCCAGCACATCGACCCTGCGATTTGTACTGTCTATGTGCACCTGGACTTTTGGGTGCAACACCATGAACTCGGCGATGATGTCGCTTACGCCCATGGCCCCCAACGCAGGCGGGCAGCTGATACGTACAATCCCTTGGGGCTCGGAACGTGAATGCTCAACAACTTGCTCCGCGGCGTCGGCCTCCACGAGCATCGCCACACAATGTCGGTAGTAGTCCTGGCCGATCTCCGTGACCGTGAATTTCCTGGTCGATCGCTGGATCAGACGCACACCAAGCCGCTCCTCCAAGGATGCGATACGTCGGCTCAGCTTGGATTTCGGGATGTCGAGCTTTTTACTCGCGCTGGTGAATCCGTTGTGGTCGACGACCTGGACAAAGAAATACAAATCATTGAAGTCGTACACGGAAGCCTTTACTCACTGTTTGATCGCAGCCCGAAGTATCGCAGGTGACAGGGTGTGTTTCCCATAGCACTCTTGGGGAAAGAGTTCGCAGATTGGTATTCGTCGCTCGGGTTGTCCAATTTCCTGAATCGGCCCCGGTGGGGCTGGCTGGGCGGCAACCAATCAGCTACGCCGACATAGGGGTCGATATGAAAGCAGGACGCATGAATGAAGCGGACGTGGCAGCCTTTTGCCTGTCGTTGCCCGGTGCGCGGGAGGACTACAAGTGGGGTGGCGTGCGGGTGTTTTCGATTGCCGGGAACAAGATGTTCGCCATGCAGGGGCTGAGGGGTGCTTCCCTGGCGTTCAAGGTGGACAAGGATCTCTTTCTCGGCCATTGCGACCGCCCGGGCATTCACCCGGCGCCTTATCTGGCGCGGGCGCAGTGGATCATCATGGAGACGCCCTACCCGCTCGGGGCTCAAGAGTTACGGGGATTGCTGCAACGTTCTCATCAACTGGTGGTGAGTAAGCTGCCCAAGCGCACGCAGATCGGCTTGCTGCTTTGATTTTCTGCAGGAGTGAGCTCGCTCGCGATGCACCCGAGCACGCCGCGGGGTGTCAGGTTGCAAGCGTTATCGTTGACGTCCATCGCGAGCGAGCTCGCTTCTACAGGGGCATCAGGGCCAGCAGATTTGCGCCGAGAAACAGCATGTCGATCCAGAAGATCTGGTGCAGCAGCACGATCAGCCAGAACACCATCTGAAACGACACCTTGCGCGTTTTGTGCCGAAACACCTGCTGCGCCAGCAAGGCGCCGGGCCAGCCGCCGGCGAACTCCAGGGCGTGCAATACATTTTCGGGCGTTCTCCATTGCTCGGCGCGGGCCTTGCGCTTGTCGCTCCAGTACAGCAGGAACGCCAGCAGGCTGACGATGCCGTAGGCCGCCAGGGGAATGGGTGAAACCCCTCGCAGCCACATCGAGATCGAACCGAACAACGGCAGCGCGCACAGCACCGCAAAAATCAGCCACTTGAGGCGAAGATTTCGAATGCCTCCCCCGGACGGGCGCCCGGAGCGATTGCGCGCGCTGGCATCACTCATGGCTTGGCCGCGGTCCAGTCGACCCAGCCGAATACCCAGGTCGCCAGGATCAGCAAGCCAAACGCGATGCGGTACCAGGCAAACACCGCGTAGCTGTGGCTGGCAATGAACTTGAGCAGGCCCCTGACGGCAATCATCGCGAAGATGAACGCGGTGACGAACCCGAGTGCGAACACCGGGAAGTCTGCCGGCACGAACAGGTCACGGTACTTGTAGCCCGAGTACACCGCTGCCCCCACCATGGTGGGCATGGCCAGGAAGAACGAGAATTCGGTAGCGGTCTTGCGCGACAGGCCGAACAACAGGCCGCCTATGATGGTCGCGCCCGAACGCGAGGTACCGGGAATCATCGCCAGGCACTGGGCGAAGCCGACCTTGAGCGCGTCTTTCCAGGTGATCTGATCCACGGTTTCGGCGTGCACCGCGTGCTGACGCTTTTCCGCCCACAACATGATCACACCGCCCACCACCAGCGCGGCGGCCACGGTGATCGGGTTGAACAGGTAATGGTGGATCAGGTCGGCAAAGATCACCCCCAGGACCACCGCCGGCAGGAAGGCAATCAGCAGGTTGGCGGTGAAGCGTCTGGCGCCGGGCTGCGTCGGCAAGCCAATGACCACGTCGAAAATCTTGCGGCGAAACTCCCACACCACCGCCAGGATCGCACCCAGCTGGATGATGATGTTGAACGCCATGGCGCGCTCGCCACCGAAATCGAGCAGGTCGGCCACAATAATCTGGTGCCCGGTGCTGGAAATCGGCAAAAACTCCGTCAGCCCTTCAACAACCCCAAGTATCAACGCCTGAAAGGCAGTCCAAAGATCCATCAATCCCCCAAAAGCCAAGCTTGAGCGCATGGCCCGTCAGTATTTTTTTCATAACGTTGAGCGTAGTCGCAAACTCGCGCGCACAAGATACCCGCTGGCTGCAGAAAACTCCGTGAAAAATCAGTTTGAATTCAGGTTTTGCCGCGCGGGGCCGAAATCCTATCAGACAAGCCCGATTCGCGCTGACGCGTACTCGGCTACGGCAGCAGGCTGGTGCTCTGCCTTTACAAAAACAAGAAATCCAAGAACAAGAAACTGGAGCCTGCGTTATGAAAAGCCTGCGCAAAGTGTCGATCAGCCGGCGGTTGTGGCTGATCCTGATCGTGGCCGTGACAATGCTCCTGGCGTTGGGCGTGACCATGCTCAAGCAGATCAACGACGATCTGTACCAGGCCAAGGCCCTGAAAACCGAGCATGTGGTGCAGACCGCCAGCGGCATTCTCAGCTATTACCATGAGCTGGAAACCGCAGGCACCCTCACCCGTGAAGCCGCACAGAAACAGGCCTTGAGCGCCGTTCGCGGATTGCGCTACGACCAGAATGATTACTTCTGGATCAATGACCTGACGCCGGTGATGATCATGCACCCGGCCAACCCCAAGCTCGATGGCCAGAACCTGTCGGCGATCCGCGACCCGGACGGCTTTGCGGTATTCAACGAGATGGTGGCCGTCGCCAAGACCAGAGGCGCGGGCCTGGTCAATTACCGCTGGCCGAAACCGGGTGCCAGCGATCCGGTGGAAAAGACCTCCTACGTCAAACTGTTCGAGCCCTGGGGCTGGGTGATCGGCTCGGGCGTGTACACCGACAGCGTGCAAGCCGAATTCCGTGGCCAGGTGTGGAAAGCGTCCTCCATCGGCCTGGCGATTGCCCTGGTGATGATGCTGGTGGTGTTCATGATCGCCCGCAGCATTGCCCAGCCCCTGCGCGAGACGGTCGATGCCATGGCCAACATTGCCAGCGGCGAAAGCGACCTGACTCGCAGTCTCGACACCAGTGGCCAGGATGAGGTCACGCAACTGGCCCGTCATTTCAATGCCTTCACGGCCAAGCTGCGGCAGGTGATCGGTGACTTGCAAGCGTCCGCAACGGTACTGGGCCAATCGTCCAGCGAGCTGGGCAACGACGCCACCCAGGCCCAGCAACGCAGCCAGCAACAGTCGCAACAGATGGAGCTGGTGGCCACCGCCATGAACGAAGTGACCTATGGCGTGCAGGATGTGGCAAAAAACGCCGAGCAGGCCGCCAGCGAAATGCGCGATGCCGAGGCGCAGGCACAGCAGGGCCAGATCAACATCGACAGCAGCCTGAAGCAGATCGACTCCCTGTCCGGCACCATCGACCAGGCCGTGGAGGTGATCCGCACCCTGGCCGCCGAAAGCACGCAGATCGGCAGCGTCCTGGAAGTGATCCGCTCCATCGCCGAACAGACCAATCTGCTGGCGCTCAACGCCGCCATCGAAGCGGCCCGTGCGGGCGAGCAGGGCCGCGGTTTTGCGGTGGTGGCCGACGAGGTCCGCCTGCTGGCCCAGCGCACGCAGAAGTCCACGGCGCAAATCCAGGCAATGATCGAACGCCTGCAAAATCACTCCGAGGCGGCGGTCAAGGTGATTGGCGACAGCAGCCGCGCCTCGCAGCTCACCATCGAACAGGCCGGGCTGGCCGGCAGCAGCCTCAACGCCATCAGCCAGGCCTTGCGCAACCTCACCGGGCTGAACGCCTCGATCGCCAGCGCCACGCTGCAACAGTCCCACGTGGTCGAGGACATCAACCAGAACGTCACCCAGGCCGCCGGCCTGTCCCACGGCACCGCGCTGGCGGCCGAGCAGTCCAGCGCCGCGAGCGTGCGGCTCAAGGCGTTGAGCGAGCAACTGAATGGGCTGCTGCGTCAATTCCGCGTTTGAGTAACTTTTGTGGCGAGGGAGCTTGCTCCCGTTCGCCTGCGAAGCAGGCGTCATCGAGTCAAGCAGAACAGCGTTGAATGTTGATCGGCTTGCTTCGCAACCAGGGAGCAAGCTCCCTTGCCACAAGAGCCGCTTGCCCAGACACCCGTTTCTGCCACGCAAGCCTCTTCGCCCCAATCTGGGTACAATCCGGCCCCTCCTCAATTTCCCCAAGGAAGCTCCATGTCCGGGCTTGAACTGTTCGCCGCCACCCTCGGCGTGATTGCCGTCTGGTTGACCGTCAAGCAGAACCCGTGGTGCTGGCCGATCGGCCTGGTCATGGTGCTTATCTATAGCTGGATTTTTTTCGACGTGAAGCTGTATTCGGACATGCTGCTGCAAGTGATCTACGCGGCGCTGCAGGTCTATGGCTGGTGGCAATGGACCCGGGCGGGAGACGCGCGGCATGGCCGTGAAGTCAGCGTTCTCCGGGGACGCTCGGTGATTTATGGCCTGGTGATCGGCGCCATTGGCAGCCTGTTGCTCGGTGCCGCCATGGCCCACTGGACCGACGCCGCCCAGCCCTGGCTGGATGCGGCGCTTACCGGGTTCAGTCTGGTGGCACAGGTGTGGATGGCACAAAAACGCCTCCAGTGCTGGCCGTTGTGGATCATTGTCGATGTGATTTTCGTCGGTCTGTTCATCTATAAGGGGCTGTACCTGACCGCCGCCCTCTATGGACTGTTTCTGCTGCTGGCCGTGCAAGGCTGGCGTGAATGGCGTGCGGCGCCGGCGCTGCGCACATGAAGGTGCTGGTACTGACGGGGCCGGAATCCAGCGGCAAGAGCTGGCTGGCGTCCGAGTTGCAAGCGCGTTTCGGCGCGATGGTGGTTGGCGAGTACGTGCGCTGGTTCATCGATCACCACCAGCGGGACACCTGCCTGGCCGACATCCCGGACATCGCCCGTGGCCAACTGCAATGGGAAGACGACGCCCGCGCCCGCCAGCCCGATCTGTTGATCCTCGACACCCACCTGCTGAGCAACATGCTCTGGAGCCAGGCACTGTTCGGCGCCTGCCCGGCCTGGATCGAGCAGGCGCTGTTGGCTCGCCACTACGACCTGCACCTGGTGCTGTCACCGGAAAACGTCGGCTGGACAGATGATGGCCAACGTTGCCAACCTGAACTGAGTGAGCGTCGGCGCTTTTTCGATGACACCCTGGCCTGGCTGGAAAATCACCGCCAGCCGTTACGCATCCTCGGTGGCAATTGGGCTGATCGCCAGGCGCAAGCCGTTGCGGCGGTGACCGGCTTGCTCGCACCCACCCCCTGATTTCGGGGGTATTTACCCAGCCTTTCACCCTGTTTTGGGGGCAATCTGTCCATTCCTGAAACACCCTCCCTGGCGCAAAAGGCCTGCTTGAGCACCCTGCCCCTCTAACGACCCTCCCTGTTAAGCCTTTGATACACCTCTTCGCAAACCCTCGTTCCAGAGCATCCCAAGCCATTTAGACGGGCTTGAGCGTGATGCGCTGTCTCAACGCTGAAACAGAACGCATTGCGGGTTCCCGGACAAAATCCACAAGTCTCTGAAAATCAAAGAATTTCCAAAACCGGCACAGCTTTCGCTCTCTCCTACCCAACGCTGCCTGGGCCAGCCCACAAAAAGAAGGAATTGCTGCCGTGGGGACTTTCAATAAAGGCTTGACCTGCCTGCTACTGATAGGGAGTGCCGCTGCCTCGGTACTCAGTCTCAACGCCCAGGCCGAAGGCAATGGCGTGATCGTGCTGCAACGTGACGTGCAACCGGTTCACTTCGGCCGAGCCCAGGAAAAAGACCCCTACCCGACCACCGTCAATGCCAACCCCTCTGCCCGCGTCACCGGCGAGCTGAGCGATGCCGACATTGCCGGCGTCACCAGCGGAACGGCGCTGCGCACCGGCAACGGCGGCAGCGGCCTGGGTGGCATGCAGGGCCTGAACGTCGTCACCAACCCCAATGGCATGCCGGGCATGGGATCGACTCACCAGGGAGGCAGCGGCGGCGCAATTTCGGGAACCATCAACCGCGCCATGAGCTCCGGCCTCGCGCCACTGACCAGAATGGCCGGAGGTCAATGACATGAATCGCTCCATTCTCTTTCTCGCCCTGCTCGGCTGCACCAGCGTCATGGCCGATTCGGCGGTCAACACGAACAACAACGCCAACATCCAGGATGCCGGCGTTCGATACAAAGGCAACTTCAACGTCAACCAGGCCGCCGGCGATCAGCAACAGCAAACCAACGTTCGTGCCATTGCCATCGGTACCGAAGCCTCGGCGACCACCATCGTCAACCAACGTCTCAATACACCCGCCAATCCGTCGATGAACGCGACGGCCACCATCGGCGGTGCCGCTTTCAGTAATGGTAACGGTGTCCTGGGTGTCAACCAGAGCGCCGGGGCCAACAACCAGATGGCCAACGTCATGCGGATCAGCATCAGTGCTGCACCGCAGGCCGTTGACGATAGCGCCCTTTCTCAACAGAACGTGGCGTTGCTACCAAGCTCAGGAGCAACTGGTACCCCAATCGGCAGTCGCCAGGTCGTGACAAGCGACCAGGCCTTCACCGGCAGTCGAGGGGTAATCCAGGTGAACCAGAGTGCCGGGGTGGGGAACCGTATGGCTAACACCCTGAGCATCCGGGTCGCTGACTGACCCAAACGCAGTGCGATTAGAAAGTACCAACACTTAACCAACTAATAAGCACGGAGAAACACCATGAAACCTACAATGGCCCTCAAACCACTGGTTTTCGCTCTCGCAGCAGTGATGGCAATCGCAGCACAAGCAGGCGGCCGTGATGATCACGGTAATGGTCACGGCAACGGACACGGCAATCACGAGCCAAAAGGCCCGACTCTGGAACAGATTCTGCAAATCACTGCTGGCGCTGGGGCCGCCGTCATTGATTCGCAGGGCAGCGGTGGTAACAACGTACTGAACCTGGGCACCAAGAATGACGCCCACATCGACAACTCCGCCAATGGTTCGAACGGTAACCTGGGCATGAACAACGCCGGTGGCGACGGCAACCAACAAGACAACGCCGCCGCTCTGGCCACCGCTGACGAAAGCTTCATCTTCGGCACGGCGGTCGCAGCTTCCAGCGCCACTCAAACCAACACCGCCAACACCGTCAACAACTACTCCACCACTGCCAGCGCCAGCCTCAACAACGTGGGTAACGGTGGCTCGGGCAACATCGGCGTGAACAACGCTGCCGGCGACTTCAACCAACAGAAAAACAACCTGGCGATCGCTGTATCCGGCGGCCGTGTAGCACAATCTGCTGCGGCGGCTAACCAAACCTCCAGCGGCCTGGTCGTGAACAACTACGGCACTCAGGTGATGAAGAAAGACACCCTGGTCGGCACTGTTAACGCTGCCGGTGTGTTCGTAGCTGCAGGCCAAGCGAAAACCCAGGCTGACGATGATCACCACGGTGGCGGCAACAACCACGGCGGCTATGATAATCGTGGTGGCAACAACGGCGGCAGCCATGGTGGCAACAACGGCAGCAGCACTTCCGACTTCGTAGCCGTGGGTGTATTCGGTCTGGCTGGCGTGACCACTCAACAAGTGCTGACCCCAGACGGCTGGAAAAACCCTGTTACCAACAATGCTAACGTCAGCAACGTAGGCAACAGCTTCTCCGGTAACGCAGGCTTCAACAACGCTGCCGGTGTAGGCAACCAACAAAGCAACTCGCTGTCCATCGCTGCTGGCTGCAAAGCCTGCACCGGTTTGTAATCGCGACAACAAAGAAAGCCCCGGCAACGGGGCTTTTTTCCACAGTCCGAAGGCGTATCGACATGCGTAAGACTGCTCTGATCACCCTACTCTGCCTGTCTGGCCTGACTCAGGCCGCACAGATGCCAGTAGCCGCCCTGCCTGGCGGCACGCTGGTCTACAAGCAGGTACAGAGTCTGCGTGAGCGCAAGTTCAGCGACATCGTCGAACAGAAAACCGATTTCAGCTGCGGCGCCGCCGCACTGGCAACGATTTTACGCCAGGCCTATTGGCTCGACGTCGATGAAGAGCACGTCATCAAAGGCATGCTGGTCAATGCAGACCAGGACCTTGTTCGTACACAGGGTTTCTCCATGCTGGACATGAAGCGCTACGTGGAAAGCATCGGCATGCGCGCCAGGGGCTACAAGATCCCACCCGAAAAGCTTGATGCGGTAACGATTCCGGTGGTGGTACTGATGGATATTCGCGGTTACAAGCACTTCGTGGTGTTGCAGCGGGCGGACAAGAACTGGGTCTATATCGGCGACCCGGTGCTCGGTCACAAACGCTACTCCCATGACGACTTTGTCAAAGGTTGGAACGGCATCGTCTTCGCTATCGTAGGTCCCGGTTACGAAAAGGCCAATGCATTGCGCAGCCCACCGGAACCCCTGACAGCCAAGAACAAGCTGGATAACTTCAACCCGGTCAAAGATGCGGAACTGATGGATTTTGGCTTCATACAGAGCGACTTCTTTTAATCGCCTACAAGATGATTAGGGGGCAGGATGCTCCGGGAGCAGCAAATGAAAACCTCTTATTGGATGGCCGCTGCCTGCTTGGTAGCGAGCACCTCAGGTTTTGCCAACGGATTCAAACCCATCGAAATCAAGGACCAGGAGCTGTCCGAACTGCGTGGCCGGTACGTCATGCCAGGTCGGATCATCAGCTTCGGTGTGGTCATGAGCAGTACCTGGCGCAACGCCAGTGGCGATCTGATCGGGGCGCAAACCTCCATGCAGATCCAGGCAGCAACGGTAAAACCCGAATTCTATGTGTCAACCTATAGCCATTCCGGTAACGCCGGCAACGGCAGCCCCCCTGATCAGGGCACCGGCAACGTCGTGGGTGGCGCCGGCCTGAATACGTCCCAGGGCATCACCCAGAGCGTGCGTGCCGCAGGGGATGGCAATAGCGCCTACAACAACATTGCAATCGATGTGAAAGAAGCCAGCCAAGCCCCGGCGCTGGCACCTTCCCAAGGCCAGGCACTGATGGCCGGCCAGACCATCACCGGCAGCAGCGCCGCCGGCAGCATCGCAGTCTCCGCCACCAACGGCGGGGTGCAGATGGCCATTCAGGCCAACAACAACCAGGGCTCGGCCATCCAGCAAGTCGCCCAGGGGGGCCTGCTGCAGAACACCCGATTGCTGGGTAACAGCAACATGGTGAACAACCTCACCCAACTCAACGTTGTACTCAATAATAACGGCCCGAGTGCTGGCGCATTGGACTGCAACCTGAATCAACTCGCCGCACTACGCACCATGGGATATTGAACTACTCTGATTCTCGACCATTGGGCACAAAGGGACGGCTTATTTCATGCATCGATCCGTATCACTGCGCGCTGCTGTATGTCTGGGCGCATTACTCCCGGCGGCAATGCTTCAGGCAGCACCTGACGCTGATGTCGAAGCGCTAAAACAAGAACTCATGGAGCTCAAGCAACGATACGAAGTACAGCAAAAAGCCCTGGCGGTACTCGAGCAACGGGTCCGCCAGGTAGAAGAGCAACCGGCCGCCCCCCCACCCAAACGCCTGGCCAAGTCGCCGGCCGACATGAAAGGCAATTCCACAGTCGCCACAGGCACCGGCGCCGCAGCCGCATCGGGAGGCGCCGCCGGGGGCAGTGGCAGTTCCTATGGACAATCACTGGCGGACGATTCCCAACCGGCACAAAGCGTGTCGAACCTGTACGACGAAGCCAGCGGTTTCTTCGGCGGTGGCAAGTTCAGCTTCGAAACCGGTATCACTTACTCGCGCTACGACACCCGTCAGCTGATCCTCAACGGCTTCCTGGCGCTCGACTCGATCTTCCTGGGCAACATCAACCTCGACCGGATCAAGGCTGACACCTGGACCCTCGATCTGACCGGCCGATACAACTTCAACAACCGCTGGCAGTTCGACCTGAACGTGCCGGTGGTCTATCGCGAGTCCACTTACCAGTCCGGTGGCGGCAACGGCGGGTCTGCGGGGGTCACCACCGAAGACACCGTGACCCGCGATCCGGAGATCGGCGATGTCAACTTCGGTATCGCCTACAAGTTCCTTGACGAATCGGTCAACACGCCCGATGCCGTCGTGACATTGCGCGTCAAGGCGCCCACCGGCAAGGACCCGTTCGGCATCAAGCTGCGCCAGTCCGACGCCAACTCCAACCTGTTCGTACCGGACAGCTTGCCCACCGGCAACGGTGTATGGTCGGTCACACCGGGTATCTCGCTGGTCAAGACGTTTGACCCGGCCGTATTGTTCGGCAGCCTGTCCTACACCCACAACTTCGTGGAGTCGTTCGACGACATCAGTTCCACGGTCAACGTGAAAAACCCGGGCAAGGTGGATATCGGCGACAGCTTCCAGCTCGGGGCCGGTATCGCGTTTGCCCTGAACGAAAAGATGAGTATGTCGTTTTCGGTGTCTGACGTGGTGCAGCGTAAAAGCAGAATCAAACAGGATGGCGGGGATTGGCAGTCTGTCACTTCCAGCGACGCCAACGCCGGTTACTTCAACATCGGCATGACCATTGCGGCCACCGATAACCTGACCATCGTTCCCAACCTGTCCATCGGCATGACCGACGATGCCCCGGACTTCCAGTTCAGCCTGAAATTCCCTTACTACTTCTGACCTGTAAAAAAGCCCCGCTGCGAGGTTGATCGCAGCGGGGCTTTTTCATGTCCGGTCCATACGAGGCCTTCTTTTGTGGGAGCGAGCATGCTCGCTCCCACAGGGGGGCTCAGCGGATCTGGTGTTTGTGAAGGAGCCTGTAGAACGTCGGCCGCGATACGCCCAGGACCTTGGCGGCGACGCTCAGGTTGTCGCTGTGGCGATTCAACACGTCGCACAACGCCTGGCGTTCAGCCCGGGTCTTGTAGTCTTCGAGGGTGCCCATGGGGGCGGCGATGGACTGCTGGCTGATCAGCCCCAGGTCCCTCGCCTCGATCTGACGCCCTTCGGCGAGCACCAGCCCACGGCGGACCCGGTTGGCCAGTTCGCGCACATTGCCCGGCCAGTCGTGCTTGCCCATGGCAATCAAGGCGTCTTCGCTGAAACTGCGCGGGCGACGGCCGGTTTCGTGGCTGTAGAAGTGGGAAAAATGGTTGGCCAGCATCGACAGGTCGCCATGACGCTCACGCAGCGGAGCGGTCACCACCTGCAGTACGTTGAGCCGGTAGTACAAGTCTTCGCGAAAGCGTTTTTTCTCGATCGCCGCCTCGAGGTCGACGTGGGTCGCGGCCAGCACTCGCACGTCCACCGGAATCGGCTGACTGCCGCCGACCCGCTCGATGTGTTTTTCCTGGAGGAAACGCAGCAGATTGGCCTGCAGTTCCAGTGGCAGATCGCCAATTTCGTCGAGGAACAAGGTGCCGCCATTGGCCGCCTCGATGCGCCCGACCTTGCGTTGATGGGCGCCGGTGAACGCCCCCTTCTCATGGCCGAACAATTCGGACTGGATCAAATGCTCGGGAATCGCCCCGCAATTGATCGCGACAAAGGGTTTGCTATGGCGCTGGGACTGTCGGTGCAGCGTTCGCGCCACCAGCTCCTTGCCGGTACCGCTTTCACCGCGAATCAACACCGGTGACTCGGTGGGCGCCAGTTTGCTCAGCAGCTTGCGCAGTTCACGGATCGGCTTGCTGTCGCCCAGCAGTTCATGCTCGGGCTGATCGATATGCACCGTGCCCTGACCGCGCAGGCGCGCCATGCCGAACGCCCGGCCCAGGGTGACCTGCACCCGGGACACGTCGAACGGCAAGGTATGGAAGTCGAAAAACCATTCACAGACGAAATCGCCCACATTCTGCAAGCGCAGCACTTCCTGGTTGAGGACGGCGATCCACTCGGTGCCGCTGCGGCTGATCAGCTCCTTGACCGCCTCCGGGCGTTCCAGATGAAAGGGCTGCAGGCGCAGCAGGCCGACGTCACAGGTGCGGTCGGCCGCGTGCTCCAGCGAGCAGCTGTCGACATCCCACCCTACGGAGCGTAATCCCGGCAACAGACGATGGCAGTCGTCGCACGGATCAACCACTAATAGACGTCTCAAGGCAGGCGCTTCGATCATGACTGTTCCTTGGCGCCAAATTCTAGGAAAGATTAGTAAAAACAGTCATTTGGCAGACCTGGCTGTAACATTAGCAAGAATTTGACGTGCCCTTGTATCGTTTGACTATAGGTAGGTTGCGCAATTAGTTATAAGAACGGGTTCTATTAGTGACCTAACGATTCGCCAGCTTTCATCACGCTTTCAAAACAGCTGGCTTTGTTATGCCGTGAAAGAAAGTTGAAATTTCTTTTCGATAGGTGTGACCCGAAGTGCGGTTGCGGACATCAGTACAAGTAACCAGCCGAACGGTAAGCCCAACTGTCGGCGCGTCACTTGATTGGGCCTATTGAGAGAACATCCTATGAACGCCCCGCTCCGTATCAACGAAGCTCTTTTGATTGCCGACCGCGCCTTCAAACCTTTCCAGTGCGTGGCCTGGGCGCCACAGGACGGCAACGGCGAACTCTGCCTGACCGTCATTGACCGCACCAACAACAGTATAGGTCGCAAGCAGATCCCCAGCAGCACCTACACCGATCCGCAACAGCTTGAGCGCCTGCTTGAACAAGCCCGTCAAGAGCTGAGCCAGGAAGGTTATCAATTGCAATCCTGGTCGATGCCGCACTGATCTTTTTGCGGATTACCCCGGGGTAATCCGCACCCACCCTTAGTTGCCTGTTTTTCGATGAATAATTGCACTTTTGGCACGCCCTTAAACTAGCTTTGCGCTGATATGAATCATGTGCAGGCTTGCCACTGGTTCGAAAAGACACTGTTGTGGCACACAGCGACTCTCCGTCTGTTAGTTCTGTCAGTTGTGCAACACCCCATTCCGGGATTGAATGTTCCTCCTATAAAGCCGCCACCCAACTCGCGGATGTGACGGCTCGCAAGGAGATGCGTGAATGTCAGGCCCGTCTGCTCTAGCTCTCTCGCCCACCTTCAACGATGCCGGCCAGCTCGATGCCAGCTTCGCCAACCATGGCAAAACCCAGGTGTACTTCGCCGGCAGTCTTTCCAGCATGGCCAATGGCGTTGCCGTCGATGCCCAGGGTCGGATTCTGGTGGCGGCCAAGGTCGGGATGGCGGCCGGCAGCAGGTTTGGCCTGGCTCGCCTGCTGGAGGATGGTTCGGCGGACCTGACATTCGGTAATCAGGGCAGCGTCATCGGTCAATTCGAACCAGGCTTCGAAGCCATGGCTGCCAAGGTCTACGCCCTGCCCAACGGCAACATCCTGATTGTCGGCCTGCACTACGAAAACGCACACCGCACCCTCCCCGCCGTGGCGTTGTTCGACCCGTCCGGGCGTTCGGCGCCGCACTTTGGCGACAATGGGCGCTGTGTGGTGCGCCTGCCGGGTAATCTGTCCCACGGTGTTCGCGATGCCTGGCTGCCACCCGGCGTACCCGGGGCCGAAGCCTGCGATGCCGGGGTGCAGGAGGATGGTCGAATCCTGCTGGTTGCCAATCACCATTTCGAACTGGCCGACCATGCCGGCATCCTTATACGGCTCGACACCGCTGGCACGCTGGACAGCACCTTCAATGGCCGTGGCTTCGTGATCGTCAGGCACCTGCTGATGAATACCTGGCTCAACAGTGTCCGGGTGCAGCATGACGGGCGAATCCTCGTCGGCGGCTCGATCAACTTTCCCGAGGAAGGCCTGCTGGCCCGCTATCACCCCGACGGCAGCCTTGACGATCACTTTGCCGTGGATGGCTTCATGACATTCAAGGCCAACGGCCAGGGCGCTCAGGTCAGCCAGATCATCCAGCAGGACAATGGCGATGTGCAGTGCTTTGGCAGTAGCCGCGACCCCATGCGCTGCCTGGCCCTGAAACTCCACATCAACGGCCGACCGGACATGCATTGCCACGATGGCCTGCCGCAACTGCTCGAAATCGGTCGCAACGGCGCTCAGTGGACCGCCGCCCAAGTACAAGCCGATGGCAGCGTGGTGACCGCCGGCGCGACCATTGGCGGTATAGACGCCGACTTTATCCTGAGCCGTTACTTGCCCGACGGGCAACTTGAACGAAACTTCGGCAACGGTGCCGGATGGGTTCGCACCCGGTTCGGCCCCAGCCTCGACACGGCAACTTCAGTGGCGTTGCAGGCCGACGGAAACATCGTCGTCGGCGGTTATTCGCTGGACGGCAATTATCATGCGATCGTCGCTCGTTATTCAGGTTGAGTTTGCCCGCACTTGATCTTCTGATTCGCTTACGGCAACTTGCGCGCTTCTTATTACAAGGAGTAGCCGATGTCCGGTTCCATGGCGCAAGCGTTCGCGCACAATTTCCTCGGCAACTCTCCTCGCTGGTACAAGCTTTGTATCGTCGGTTTTATCATTGTCAATGCGCTGGTGTTGTGGACCATAGGTCCGGTGGCAGCCGGCTGGCTGCTGGTTCTGGAGTTCATTTTCACCCTGGCCATGGCGCTCAAGTGCTACCCGCTGATGCCTGGCGGTTTGTTGCTGGTGCAAGCCCTGCTGTTGAAGATGACCACGCCCCAGGCGCTGTATGACGAACTGCTGCACAACTTCCCGGTAATCCTGCTGCTGATGTTCATGGTGGCGGGCATCTATTTCATGAAAGACCTGCTGTTGTTTCTGTTCTCACGATTGCTGCTGGGCGTGCGCTCCAAGGCCATGCTCGCGTTGATGTTCTGCTTCCTCTCGGCATTCCTGTCGGCGTTTCTCGATGCCTTGACCGTCACCGCGGTGATCATCAGCGCCGCCGTGGGGTTTTATTCGGTGTATCACCGTGTGGCTTCGGGCACCGACCCGCGGCAAGACACCGGGTACAGCGACGATCAACACCTGCCGCACCTGCACCATGACGATCTCAACCAATTCCGCGCCTTCCTGCGCAGCCTGCTGATGCACGGCGCGGTGGGCACGGCGCTGGGGGGCGTCTGCACGCTGGTGGGCGAACCACAGAACCTGCTGATCGGCCATGAGATGGGCTGGCACTTCGCCGAGTTTTTTCTGAAGATCGCCCCGGTGTCGTTGCCGGTGCTGGTGGCAGGCCTGGTGACCTGCGTGCTGCTGGAGAAACTGCGCTGGTTCGGTTACGGCACGTTGCTGCCGGACAACGTACGGGCCGTGCTGGCCGATTACGCGGCCCAGGACAACGCCGAGCGCACCCCGCGCCAACGTGCAGCGCTCATCGTGCAGGGCCTGGCGGCGCTGATTCTGATTGCCGGGCTAGCGTTTCATGTGGCGGAAGTGGGCCTGATCGGCTTGATGGTGATTGTGCTGATCACCGCGTTTACCGGGATTACCGACGAGCATCGCCTGGGTTCGGCGTTCAAGGACGCCATGCCCTTCACCGCCTTGCTGGTGGTGTTCTTTGCCGTGGTGGCGGTGATTCACGATCAGCAACTGTTCACGCCGCTGATTCAATGGGTACTGGCCCTGCCGGCCGATCAACAACCGGGCATGCTGTTCATCGCCAACGGCCTGCTCTCGGCGATCAGCGATAACGTGTTCGTGGCCACGATCTACATCACCGAAGTCAAACGGGCCTTCATGGCCGGGGAAATGACTCGCGAACATTTCGAGACGCTGGCCATCGCCATCAACACCGGCACCAACCTGCCGAGCGTGGCGACGCCCAATGGACAGGCGGCGTTTCTGTTCTTGCTGACGTCGGCGATTGCGCCGCTGGTGCGGCTGTCCTATGGGCGGATGGTGTGGATGGCGTTGCCGTATACGGTAGTGATGGGGGTGTTGGGGTGGTATGCCGTCAGTGCCTGGCTATAACTCCCTGTAGGGGCGAGCTCGCTCGCGATGGTCGTCAACGATAACGCGGGTAGTCTGGTAGCCCGTGTTGTCCTGACGATCTTCGCGAGCGAGCTCGCTCCTGAACGGGTGGTCAGTGTTTAAGGATGTATTGCTCGATCGCCTGCGCTACACCGTCGTCACTGTTGCTTGCCGTGATCGCATCCGCCTGGCGCCTGACCTCTTCCTGCGCCTGCCCCATGGCAATCGACAACCCGGCCACATGAAACATCGCCGGGTCGTTGCCGCCATCGCCGATGGCCGCCGTGTGCTCCAGCGGCACGCCGAGGTGCTCGGCCAGTGTCGCCAGCGCATCGCCCTTGTTGGCTTGCATCGCGGTCACGTCCAGGTAAACCGGTTGTGACCGGGACACCTGGGCCTGGCCTTCGACCTGCGCCAGCAATCGCGCTTCGAGCTCCACCAGCAATTGCGTGTTGTTGCTGGCGGCGACGATTTTGTCGATGCGCGTCAGATAGGGATCGAAACTTCCCACCACCACCGGCGGATAGCCAAGGCCATGCTGTTCGCGCGGCACCAAAGGACCCTCGGGATCTTTGGCCAGCCAGTCACCGCCGCTGAATACCCACACTTCAACGTCCGGCTGATCGGCGAACAGCGCCAGGGTGGTCAGGGCTGCCGTGGCGGGCAAATAATGCGCCACCAGCAGGCTGCCATCGGGATTGACCAGCGTGCCGCCGTTGAAGGCGGCTGTGGGCAGGTCGACGCCCAGCGCTTCAATCGTCTGCAACATGGCCTTGGGCGGACGCCCGGTGGCGAGGCTGAACAACACGCCAGCCTCGCGCAACGCACGCACCGCATCGATGGTGCGCTGGCTGAGACTGTGATCGGGCAGCAGCAAGGTGCCGTCCATGTCGCTGAGCAGAAATCTGATCGGTTGTGCCGTGACTTCGCTCATCCCAGGCCGTGCCAGACGCGACCATCGCGAGTCAGCAATTCTTCGGCGGCCTGCGGCCCGTTTTCGCCCGCGGCGTAACCCTGCACCGTGGCATCCTGCTGCCAGGCATCGAGGAAGGGTTGCACCGCGCGCCAGCCGTTTTCAATGTTGTCGGCGCGCTGGAACAGGGTCTGGTCGCCGGTCAGGCAATCGTAGATAAGGGTTTCGTAGCCGGTGGACGGCTGCATTTCGAAGAAGTCCTTGTAGGCAAAGCCCAGTTCGATGTTGTCCATCTTCAGGGCCTGGCCCGGCCGCTTGGCCAGCAGGTCGAACCACATGCCTTCGTTGGGCTGAATCTGGATCCGCAGGTAGGTGGGCGCGAGCTCATCCACCTCGGTATCGCGGAACTGCGCATAGGGCGCCGGTTTGAAGCAGATGACGATCTCGGTGTCGCGTACGCTCATGCGCTTGCCGGTACGCAGGTAGAACGGCACGCCGACCCAGCGCCAGTTGTCGATCATCACCTTGAGGGCGACATAGGTTTCGGTATTGCTATCGGGTGCCACCCGGTCTTCCTGGCGATACCCGGCCAGGGCCTTGCCATCGACTTCACCGGCGGTGTACTGACCGCGAACCGAGTTGGCCCGTGCCTCCTCGACCGTCCAGGGCCGAATCGCGCCAACCACCTTGGCCTTCTCGCCACGCACCGCATCGGCGCCAAACGCGGCCGGTGGCTCCATCGCCACCATGGCCAACAATTGGAACAGGTGATTGGGCACCATGTCCCGCAGGGCGCCGGTGTTTTCGTAGAAACTGCCACGGGTTTCCACGCCGACGGTTTCGGCGGCAGTGATCTGCACGTGGTCGATGTAGTGATTGTTCCAGAATGCTTCGAACAGGCTGTTGGAGAAGCGGCTGATCAGAATGTTCTGCACCGTCTCCTTGCCCAGGTAGTGATCGATGCGATAGATCTGCTTTTCCGACATGACCTTGAGCAGGCAGGCGTTCAAGGCCTCGGCCGTTTGCAGGTCGGAACCGAAAGGCTTTTCGATCACCACCCTTCTGAACGCTTCGGGGCTTTCTTCGAGCAAACCGGAGGCACCGAGGCGGCGCACCACTTCACTGAAAAAGCGTGGCGCGGTAGCCAGGTAGAACACCGCGTTGCCCGTGCCGCTGTCGGCGATTTTCGCCGCCAGCGCCTGATAAGTGCTGTCGTCCAGGAAATCGCCCTGAACGTAGCTGATGCCTTTGGCCAGTTGCTCCCACAATTGGGGGTCCAGGGACTGGTCGCCCTTGCCCACTTTGCTGGCCACTTCCGTGCGGATGAAGTCTTCGAGCTTTTGCGCAAAGCCTTCATCGCTGATGGCGTTGTGGTCGACGCCGACGATCCGCAGTCCATCCCCGAGTAAACCGTCGCGCTTGAGGTTGTAAAGCGCCGGCATCAGCAGGCGCTTGACCAGATCACCATGGGCGCCGAACAGAAACAGCGTGGTCGGTGGAGCGGGTTCAGTCTTGGATTTCCTGCGGATCGCATGGGTCATTTTTTCGGAGTCTCCACATGGCCGCCAAAGCCGAAGCGCTGGGCCGAAAGAATCTTGTCACCGAAGGTGCCCTGGCCGCGCGAACGGTAGCGGGCGAACAGCGAGTTGGACAGTACCGGCACCGGCACCGCTTGTTCCATGGCGGCCTCAATGGTCCACTGGCCTTCGCCACTGTCGGCTACCGAACCGGAAAAACCGTCGAGCTTCGGATCGCTGGCCAGGGCATCGGCGGTCAAGTCGAGCAGCCAGGACGACACCACGCTGCCACGGCGCCACACTTCGGCGATATCGGCGACGTTCAGGTCAAAACGCTGATCTTCCGGGAGGTTGGTACTGGATTTGGTCTTGAGAATATCGAAGCCTTCGGCAAAGGCCTGCATCATTCCGTATTCGATACCGTTGTGGATCATCTTGACGAAATGCCCGGCGCCTGCAGGGCCGGCGTGAATGTAGCCATGTTCGGCGCGGTGGTCATCGGACTTGCGATCCTTGGTGCGCGGGATTTCGCCCATGCCCGGTGCCAGGCTGGCGAACAGCGGATCGAGTCGCGAAACGGTCTCGGCGTCGCCGCCGATCATCATGCAGTAACCGCGCTCCAGGCCCCAGACGCCACCGGATGTCCCGACGTCGACATAGTGCAGGCCTTTTTCCGACAGGGTCTTCGCCCGGCGAATGTCGTCCTTATAGAAGGTGTTGCCGCCGTCGATGATGGTATCGCCGGCTTCGAGCAGATTGCTCAGGGTGTCGATGGTGTCTTCGGTCGGTGCGCCTGCCGGCAGCATGACCCACACCGCTCGTGGTTTGGCCAGGCCAGCGACAAGGGCCGGCAAATCGGCGACGCCATTGGCGCCTTCTGCGCTCAGAGCGTCGACGAAGGCGGTATTGCGGTCGTACACAACGGTGGAATGGCCGTTGAGCATCAGGCGCCGCGCAATATTGCCGCCCATGCGGCCCAGTCCAATAATCCCGAGTTGCATGTGCTGATGCTCCCTACTACAAATAAAAGTGTGTCTATGGTTATAGCCCAACGCGACTACTGAGGGTTAGTCCAGAGCGCTGGCGTGAAGTTTCCGGGCATTGTGCCCGAACAAGAGAGATAACGCCTGTAATCACGCCGAAGACACAGCGACCATGAAAAATAAAAAAGTTCCCTTCACGGGCAAAAGAAATCAAAATTGGCGCCGATAGTCATTCTGGCTCCGATGTCGGGGCAGATTTACAGTTGAGGCACGCCATTTGCGAGGTGAGCAATGGGCACAGTACACACCGCACTGCCAGCACAAACCCTTTACGTCACTATCCGTCGCGACGAATTGCGTCAGTTGAAGGACGAGCGTGACCAGCTCAAGCAAGAACTGGCGCAACTACGCTTGCTCATCCAGGGCCAGCAACCCTTACCTGTGACTCAACGCGCGCCCCACGCCTGATCCCTCGCTTTTGATCGGAAGCAGCATTGCGTTGCTTCCGATGCACCGCAGCCCTTGGCCGATTCCGGCGAACTCACGAAGTTTTCACATCCGGTTATAGATACTCCCGCCGATTGTGGCCGCTCGTACGCGCGCGCCACCCGTTCGTCTGCGCTTTAGTGGTCTGACGTCTGAAGTGAACATTGGCTGGAGCATTAAATGGCTTGGTTTAAACGCAGTGATGCGACTGCGAAAGGTTTCGATTGGGCGGGGTTTCTCTGGCTGTTCCTGTTCTTCTGGTATTTCTCCGGCATCACCCAACTGCTGATTCAACTGACGGGCACTTCCGGTTTTTCCGGTTTCCGCCAGGCCTTCGTGATGAGTGCCCTCTGGCTTGCGCCAATGCTGCTGTTCCCGCGCCAGACTCGCTTGCTGTCCGCGCTGATCGGCGTGGTGCTATGGGCCTGCTCCATGGCCAGCCTGGGTTATTTCTTCATCTATCAGCAGGAATTCTCCCAGAGCGTCATCTTCATCATGTTCGAGTCGAACGTGTCCGAAGCCGGCGAATACATGACCCAGTACTTCGCCTGGTGGATGGTCGTGGCGTTCCTCGCCCACACGGTTTTCGCCTGGTTCCTCTGGACGCGCCTTCGACCGGTGTACCTGCCCCGCGTCCAGGCCCTGGTGGCGGCGACCGCCATCGTGGTGGCCGTGGTCGGTTACCCGCTGATCAAGCAGACCCTGCGCACCGGCAGCTTCGCCGAAGGCTTCGAGAAGTTCGAAACCCGCATCGAGCCTGCGGTGCCGTGGCAGATGGCCGTGGCCTATCACCGCTACCTGGATACCCTGGGCGGCATGCAGGACATGCTCGACAGCGCCAGCAAGATCCCGCCGCTGCATAACCTCAAGGACGCCGCGGCCAATCAGCCGGCGACCCTGGTGCTGGTGATCGGTGAATCGACCAACCGTCAGCGCATGAGCCTCTACGGCTACCCGCGCCAGACCACCCCGGAACTGGACAAGCTCAAGGATCAATTGGCGGTCTTCGACAACGTCATCACGCCACGCCCCTACACCATCGAGGCGTTGCAACAGGTGCTGACCTTCGCCGACGAAGACAACCCGGATCTGTACCTGTCGACCCCGTCGCTGGTCAGCATGATGAAACAGGCCGGTTACAAGACGTTCTGGATCACCAACCAGCAGACCATGACCAAGCGCAACACCATGCTCACGACCTTCTCCCAGCAGGCCGACGAGCAGGTGTACCTGAACAACAACCGCAACCAGAACGCCGCCCAGTACGATGGCGATGTGATCGAGCCGTTCAACAAGGCCCTGGCCGACGCGGCGCCGCGCAAGCTGATCGTGGTGCATCTGCTTGGCACCCACATGAGCTACCAGTACCGCTACCCGTCGACCTTCGACAAATTCCAGGATCGCGTCGGCGTACCGGCCGGAGTGCGTGACGATCAGTTGCCGACCTACAACAGCTACGACAACGCGGTGCTGTACAACGACTTCGTGGTCTCGAGCCTGATCAAGGACTACGCCAAAACCGATCCGAACGGCTTCCTGCTGTACCTGTCCGACCACGGCGAAGACGTTTTCGACTCCGCTGGCCATTCCACCCTGGGCCGCAACGAAAACAAACCCACCGCGCCGATGTACACCATCCCGTTCATGGCCTGGGCCTCACCGAAATGGCGCGAAAATCACGACTGGAGCTTTGCCGGTGACCTGTCTCGTCCCTACAGCAGCTCGCATCTGATCCATACCTGGGCGGACCTGGCGGGCCTGAGCTTCGATGAACTCGATCGCAGCAAGAGCCTGATCAGCGACAGCTTCAAGCCTCGCCCACTGCTGATCGGCAACCCTTACGAGCGTGAGCAGCGGCCGCTGATCGACTTCAGTCTGATCAAGCCCAAGGCCAAGCCGGACACCGCCGGAGTCGTGACCAAGTAGGCGTGACCCAGTAACACTGCGCATAAACGTGGGAGCGAAGCGGCTCGCTCCCACAGCGTTCATGGCCATCATATAGTCATTCCCATTTAACGGAATCGGCGGATAATAGCCCTTCGACATTGATCTTCTGGCTCATGGACGAATGGCACCCGCCCCTTCAAGTGGGAGGCACACCATGAAATGCAGCATCCTGATCCTCGCCCTTCTCATGCTCTTCGGTTCCGCCAACGCCTTTGCCGAGCGCGGCTCCGAACGTATGAAGTACTACTACGAAACCCTGCGCTACAACCAGCAACTGGCCCTGGGCAACATTGCCCAGACCCCGTCCCGTGAACTGCGGGTCCCCGACGATCAAACCGCACAAGTGACCGAGTCCTACAGACCGAAATGATGGTTTCGCCTCTGACTGTTTGCTCTTGAGTCGGAGAACACCATTGGGCGTCCTGCGGGACGCCCTTTTTTGCGCGTATCAGAGCGGTTTGATCCAGAACATCATCCGCCCGTGCGCCGGGTCGAACGCGCCCGGGGCGAAGCCAAACTTACTGTAGGACGCCTGCGCTACCGCGTTGCCTTCCAGTACCTCCAGGGTGATCTTGCAGCAGCCTCGCTGACGGGCAATTTCCTCGACCTTGTGCAGCATCCGCTGGCTCAACCCCAAGCCGCGAAACTTCGGCACCACCGCCACATCGTGCACGTTGACCAGCGGCCTGCAGGCAAAGGTGGAGAAACCTTCAAAGCAATTCACCAGCCCGGCCGGTTCGCCATCGACGAACGCCAGCACGCTGAAGGCATGGGGCCGTTTGGCCAGCTCGCCAGGCAACTGTTGCAAGACGTCGGCGGGCAAGGCGTGACCGCCACCCATCGGGTCCTGGGCGTAACTGTTGAGCACCAGGCCAATCGCCTCGGCGTGCAGCGCGTTGGTGTAGCTGGCTTGCAGTACAAGTATTTGCGCGCAATCCATTTCCATCCTCGATCAGGTTCAAAAGCCCCGGAGCGCAAATCGCCCTGGAAGGCTCTGGGACAATATATCGAGCGGCGGGAAAGCGAAAGCCAACCGTGCAGGCGCAATGCTTGATTGAAAGCGGGATTCAGGCCTGAGCGAAACGCTCCAGTTGCATCTCCTGCAGGCGGCTGAGGGTGCGGCGAAACGGGAACTCAAGGTAGCCCTCGGTGTACAGCGAATCCATCGGCACCTGCGCCTCGAGGTACAGCGGCACTTTGCGGTCGTAGCATTCGTCCACCAGGGCAATGAAGCGTCGAACGCCGTCGTCATGCACCGACAGTTGCGGCAATTCACGGTCCCCCGCCTCTACCCGCTGGGCGCCATCCTCCGTGCCCCTGGCGATCCGCCCTTCGCGCTTGCGCGCGCTCAGGTTGGGGACCTCACTCAACACAATCGCACTGTAGGTATCGCACAACGCCATGAAATCCATCGCGGCAAAGGGTTGCTCGCACAGGTCAGAGTAACGGCACCAGAGCACCGATTGACTCGCCTGGACCACCTCCAGCGAACGGTAACCGACCTTCACCGGTTCGCGAGAAACCCTGTGCCCCGCCGTCAGCAGCTTGAACACGTCATCCAGTGCGCTCGGCTGCCCAGGCGCCGTCACCCAATAGCGCTGCAAACCCTGACCCGGATGCAACCGATGATCCTCGCCGCCATCCACCGCGATCACCTGCATGTGCTGCTTGATGGCGGTGATGGCAGGCACAAAACGGTCGCGGTTGAAGCCGCCGGCGTACAGCTGATCGGGCGGCAGGTTGGAGGTGCAGACCACCACCACGCCCTGTTCGAACATGACCTGGAACAGCCGCCCGAGAATGATCGCGTCGCCGATGTCATTGACGAACAACTCGTCGAAGCACAGCACCCGCACTTCGTCACTGAGCTCACGGGCCAGTGCCTTGAGGGGGTCGGCTGTGCCGGTCAGTTGAAAGGAACGCTGGTGCACCCAGCCCATGAAATGGTGGAAGTGCTGGCGCCGGGCCGGAACCCGCAGATGTTGGTAGAACTGGTCCATCAACCAGGTCTTGCCGCGCCCCACCGGGCCCCAGAGGTACACGCCCGTGATGGGTTTGCGGCCCTCATGCAGTGCCTCATGGCATTTTTGCAACGCCCACACGGCGTGTCCCTGGGCTTCGTCCTGGACGAAACCCTTTTGTTCGATGGCGTTCTGCCAGGCGCTGAGGGGAGAGTCGACATTCATGGGCGGCAGTATAGCCCGCTCCACCGAATGCTCACGAAGTCACTTGACTGCATAAATGACTGACATCATATTTAATACATGTCATAAAAAATCTATTAAACCCAGCGCTTCCCATCAGGAGTCATCCCATGCATTACAAAGTCTTCGGTCGTAAAACCGGCCTGCGGGTTTCCGAACTGGCATTGGGCGCCGGCAACTTCGGCACTGGTTGGGGCCATGGCGCCGAACGTGACGAAGCCAGGCGCATTTTCGATGGCTACCTGGAGGCTGGCGGCAACTTCATCGACACCGCCAACGGCTACCAGGGTGGCCAATCGGAAGCCATGCTCAGCGAGTTCATCGCGGCCGAACGTGATCGCCTGGTCATCGCCACCAAGTACACCTTGGGCACCACCCCGGCCGCCGGCGTTTCCCACACCGGCAACAACCGAAAGAACATGGTGCGGGCTGTCGAAGAGAGCCTGAAACGCCTGAACACCGATCACATCGATCTGTTCTATGCACACATGAGCGATGGCGTAACGCCGATGGAAGAGATCCTGCGTGGTTTCGATGATCTGGTGCGTGCCGGCAAGATCCATTACGGCGGGCTGTCGAACTTCCCGGCATGGCGAATCGCTCGCGCTGATCTGTTGGCCGAAGTGCGCAGCTTTGCGCCGATTGCCGCGATCCAGGTCGAGTACAGCCTGGCCGAGCGCACCGCCGAACGCGAGCAATTGCCGATGGCCGAGGCCCTGGGCCTGGCTGCGACCCTCTGGTCGCCGCTGGGGGGTGGCTTCCTCACCGGCAAGTACCGCAACAGCGAGGGCGACAACCGCGCCAACAAACTCGGGGTATTGATCCATTCCGAGAAAAGCGCCCGTGAATCCGCTCTGATCGACACCCTGCTGGCGGTCGCCGAAGAGTCAGGGGCCAGCCCGACCCACGTGGCCATTGCCTGGTTGCGCGAACAGGCCAAACGCTCGACCACCGCGCTGATTCCGATTCTCGGCTCGCGCACCCGTGAACAGCTCGACGCCACCCTGGGCGCGTTGAATGTGCAATTGACTGAAGACCAACTGACGCGCCTGGATGGCGTCAGCGACATGGCCAAAGGAGTGCCCCATGAATCGATCAGCGGGTCTGTCGCGCGGTTCAGCGGTGGTGTGACGCTGGATCTGCCAAAGATCCCGGTGGCCTGACGCCAATCAAATGTGGGAGCGGGCTTGCGCGCGAAATCGGTGTGCCAGGCAATGCCATGTTGACTGACACACCGCCTTCGCGAGCAAGCCCGCTCCCACTTTGGTTTTGCGTACTAGCGATCGACCTTGTGCCTGGCCGCATACAGGCACAGCATCTCCATCGCCAGCGTCGCTGCGGCCAGTGACGTAATCTCCGCGCTGTCATAGGCCGGCGCCACTTCCACCACGTCCATGCCCACCAGATTGATCCCGCGCAGCCCGCCGAGGATCTCCAGCGCCTGCACCGTACTCAGCCCGCCGCACACCGGGGTACCAGTGCCCGGCGCATAAGCCGGATCCAGGCAATCGATGTCGAAGGTCAGGTACACCGGGTTGTCGCCCACCCGCGCCCGAATCGCCTCGACAATCGCATCCACCCCCCGTCGATGCACTTGCCGCGCATCCAGCACCTCGAACCCCTGATGATCATCATTGGTGGTACGCAAGCCGATCTGCACCGAACGCGACGGATCCACCAGACCCTCTCTGGCCGCGTGCCAGAACATGGTGCCGTGGTCGATGCGCTTGCCCTCTTCGTCCGGCCAGGTGTCGCTGTGGGCGTCGAAGTGGATCAGCGACAACGGGCCATGCTTGCGCGCGTGGGCCTTGAGCAGCGGATAGGTGATGAAGTGATCGCCACCGAAGGTCAGCATCGCGCTACCGGCGCCCAGGATATGGTCGGCGTGGGCTTCGATGGCTTCCGGGGTCGACTGGGGTGAGCCGTAGTCGAAGTCGCAATCACCGAAGTCCACCACTGCCAGATGATCGAACGGGTCGAAGGTCCAGGGCCAGTGGCGTTCCCAGGCGATCCCGGCGGACGCGGCGCGAATGCCCCGCGGTCCGAAGCGCGCGCCGGGGCGGTTGCTGGTGGCGGTGTCGAACGGCACACCGCTGACGGCCACATCGACACCACGCAAGTCGCGGCTGTAGCGACGGCGCATGAAGCTGGTGATGCCGGCGTAGGTGCTCTCGGCGGCGGTGCCATACAGGCTGTCGCGGGTCATGGCCTGGTCGTTTTGCATCGGGACGTCCATCTGGTGTTCCTTATTATTGGCGGCTACGGAAAGCGGTCCACACCCGGGTGCGCTGGCGCATGTCCTTGAGGCTCATGCTGCGGTCGGCATACAGCAGGTCGCGTACGTCGGCGGGCGGATAAATGTCCGGATCAGTGCGCACCGCTTCATCCACCAAAGGCGTCGCGGCCTGGTTGGCGGTGGCGAAAAACAGGGTGTTGGTCAGCGCGGCGACCGATTCGGGGCGCAACATGAACTCGATGAATTTACGTGCAGCTTCCGGGTGCGGCGCATCCTTGGGGATCGCCAGGTTGTCTTGCCACACCAAAGTGCCTTCCTTGGGAATCCGGTAGGCGATTTCATAGGGTTTGTTGGCCTTGCGCGCCTGATCGGCGGCCATGCTCGCGTCGCCGTTGTAGGCCAGGGCCAGGCACACGCTGCCGTTGGCCAGGTCGTTGATCTGCCGGCCGCTGGCGACGTACAGCACCGAAGGCTGAAGCTGATGCAACAGCGTCTGGGCGGCATCGAGATCAGCCTTGTTGGTGCTGTAGGGATCCTTGCCCAGATAGTGCAAGGCCAGGCCGATGACTTCCTGGGGCGAATCGATGATCGCGATGCCGCAGTCCTTGAGCTTGCTGGCGTATTCGGGTTTGAACAGCAGGTCCAGGCTGTTGAGTGGTACGTCCGGCAGGCGCTTTTTCACTGCTTCAACGTTCATCCCCAGGCCCAGGGTGCCCCAGGTGTAGGGCACACCGTATTGATTGCCGGGGTCCACCGCCGCCAGTTTCTCCAGCAGGTCCGGGTCGAGGTTGGCGTAGCCCTTGAGGCCTTCGTGGGGAATGGCTTTCAGGGCGCCGGCCGCCAGGCCACGGGCCAGCACGCTGGATGAAGGCACCACCACGTCATAGCCGCTGCCACCGGTGAGCAGTTTGGTCTCCAGCACCTCCGGCGCGTCGAAGGTGTCGTAGCGCACATGGATGCCGGTTTCCTGCTCGAAGCGTTGCAAGGTTTGCGGCGCGACGTAATCGGCCCAACTGTAGAGATTGAGCGTTTGCTCCTCGGCCTGGGCCGCGGCGGCCATGGCAAGAAACAGCGCGGGGACACACAACTTGAATGCGGGAGCCATGACGAACACCTGACCAGAGGAAGTGGTCGCAGGATGCGCCGTCGGATACATTGGTAAAATATCAAGTTAATTAACCTGACATTAGCCAGGAGTAATGTTTTCATGCTTGGTCAATTCCACGATCTGGACCTGCAGCTGCTGCGCCTGTTCGTCAGCGTGGTGGAGTGCGGCGGCTTCAGCGCGGCCCAGGGCGAACTGGGCCTGAGCCAGTCGAGCATCAGCCAGCAAATGGCCAGACTGGAAACCCGCCTCGGTTATCGGTTGTGCAGCCGTGGCAAGGGTGGGTTCAAGGTCACGGCCAAGGGCGAGCAGTTGCTCAGTGCCACCCGTGGGTTGTTCGAGTCCATCGAAGCGTTCCGCCATCAATCCAACGGCGTGGCCGGGCGTTTGATCGGCGAGGTGCGCCTGGGGTTGTCCGAAGCGTTGGACCAATCGGTGCTGCAACGGGTGGCCGAGGCGATCCGGCGCTTTCGTGAGCGGGACCAGTCGGTGCGCATCGAACTGATGAGCGCCATGCCCGGGGAAATGGAGCGCTTGCTGTTGCAGCAACGGCTGGACCTGGCCATCGGCTATTTTTCCCTGGCGCAAAGTGCCTTTGACTATCGCCCACTGTTCAGCGAAACCCAGCACCTGTACTGCGCGGCGGGCCATCCGCTGTTCGACGACGCTGCGGATGACCAGGCCCTGCAAGCCTGCGATCGGGTCGATCACCCTTATCGGTTTCTGCGCAACGACGAGCCCTTCCAGGGGGATTTGTGTTCGGCGCGTTCCGAGCAGGTCGAGGGGACGCTGGCCTTTATTCTGTCCGGCAAGCACGTCGGTTACCTGCCCGACCACTTCGCCCGCAGTTGGGAGGACAAGGGCCTGCTGCGAGTGGTGCGCCGCGCAGGGATGAGCTTCGACGTGGCGTTTCACCTGGCCCGGCATCGGGCGCAGGTGCCGGGGGATGCGCAGAAGGCATTCGGAGAGGATTTGTTGGCGGCATTCTCCTGACCCGTGGCGAGGGAGCTTGCTCCCGCTGGGGTGCGCAGCGCCCCCAAAACCAGACGACACGGTTTACCTGATGCTCCGCGTGCAATGAATTGGCGGCTGCTGCGCAGCCGAGCGGGAGCAAGCTCCCTCGCCACAACAGCGGTGTCGCCGCCAGGCCTTCTGTTGCCCTCGCCTTCAGCTGCTGGCATCCTGCGCCTCCATTTTCTGACCCGGCCCCGCCTCCCGGCACGTATCCATGACTTCCCCTGAAAAAAATCTGCGCCACAACGACCTGATCTATGGTCTCGACGACCGCCCCCACCTCACGGCCACCGTGTTCGCCGCCCTGCAGCATGTGCTCGCCAGTTTCGTCGGCATCATTACCCCCACCCTGATCATGGGCAGCGCCCTGGGCCTGCAAAGTGAAATCCCCTACCTGATCAGCATGGCGCTGTTCGTTTCAGGCCTGGGTACCTTCGTGCAGGCGCGGCGCTTCGGGCCGATCGGTTCCGGGTTGCTGTGCCTGCAAGGCACCAGTTTCTCGTTCATCAGTGTGATCCTCAGCGCCGGGTTCATGGTCAAGGCCCGGGGCGGCGGCACCGATGAGATCCTGTCGACCATCTTCGGCGTGTGCTTTTTCGCCGCGTTCATCGAAGTGGTCTTGAGCCAGTTCATCGGCAAGCTGCGCATGCTGATCACCCCGGTGGTGACCGGCACCATCATCACGCTGATGGGCCTGTCGCTGATCAAGGTGGCCATGACCGACATCGCTGGCGGTTTCGGTGCCACCGACCTTGGTGCGGCCAGCCATTTGGGCCTGGCGGCACTGGTACTGGGCACCATCGTGGTGTTGAACCGGGTGGACGTGCCGTTCCTGCGCCTGGGGGCCATCGTCATCGGTTTGACCCTGGGTTACGGGGTCGCCTGGTGGCTGGGGCATGTCGATTTCGCCAGCCTGCCCGCCGTACCGCTGGTGAGCGTGCCGGTACCGTTCAAATACGGCTTCTCCTTCGACTGGGTGGCGTTTGTGCCGGTGGCGGTGATTTTCCTGGTGTCGCCGCTGGAAGCCGCCGGCGACCTGACCGCCAACTCGATGATTTCCCGGCAACCGGTCAAGGGTCCGCTGTACATCCGCCGGATCAAGTCCGGGTTGCTGGCCGACGGCCTCAACTCGGCCATGGCCGCGGTGTTCAACAGCATGCCGATGGTGACCTTCGCCCAGAACAATGGCGTGATCCAGTTGACCGGCGTGGCCAGCCGCTACGTGGCGTTTTTCATCGCCGGGCTGCTGGTGGTGCTGGGGCTGTTCCCGATGATCGGCGCAGTGCTGCAGTTGATGCCCAAGCCAGTACTCGGTGGTGCGGAACTGGTGATGTTCGGCACGGTGGCCGTGGCCGGGATAAAGATTCTCGCCGAAGCGGGCCTGCACCGGCGCAACATGCTGATCGTGGCGATTTCCATCGGCATGGGCCTGGGGGTCGCGGCGGTGCCGGAAGTCTTGCGCGAACTGCCCAAGGCGCTGCACAACATTTTCGAATCGCCAATCACTGTCGGCGCGCTGTGCGCTATCGTTCTTAATATCTTCCTGCCAGAAGAGTTCATTGAGTTGGAGGAAGACGATTTCGATCCGGAAGCCTCGATTCTGCAGGTCATGGAAAACCCGGAAGTCCCGGCCAAGGGTGAACCCGCCACACCATACGGTGTCGCACAGTCGAACCGCTAGACCACGCTCGAGGGCTGAGCCGTTGGCGGCTCAGCCCTTTTTTGTGAGAGCACCTCGATGCGCAATCTCCATGCAATGATCCTTACCACCCTGTTGCTCGCCCTGAGCGCCTGCGCCGTCTATCCCAACAACGACCCGCTCAATATCAATGTGGTCGGCATCCAGCCCCTGCAAAGCCAGGACATGGAAGTGCGGTTCGCTGTGAAGATCCGCGTGCAGAACCCCAATGGCACCAACATCAATTACAACGGCGTGGCCCTGGACCTCGATATCAACGGCCAGCCGTTCGCCTCGGGGGTCAGCGATGCGTCCGGTTCGGTGGCGCGCTACTCGGAAACGGTATTGAGCGTGCCGGTCAGCGTGTCGGCGTTTTCCGTGTTGCGCCAGACCTGGGGCTTGAGCCAGATGCAGACCCTGAACAACATGCCTTACGTACTGCGCGGCAAACTGGCTGGCGGTTTGTTCGGTACCCGGCGTTTCGTCGACAGTGGCAAGTTGAGTTTTCCGGGGCCGGTGACGGGCAGCCGCTGAGGTGAAACCCCCGTAATCTGTAGGAGCGAGCTTGCTCGCGAGGGTCCTCAACGATAACGCGGGCTGTCTGAATGCCCGTGGTATCTGGACGTTCATCGCGAGCATGCTCGCTCCTACAGGTCAGGCGGTGAATTTCACGCCGGGTTTGGCGCGTTCGTCCACGATGAGTTCGAAAATGTCCGGGCGCGCGTAGTGGCCGACCACGTCGTAGTCGTAGCGGGCGCGGATCAGGTCGTCGGTGTCGATTTCGGCGGTGAGCAGTCCGGCCTCGCCGCGCAACGGTCCGGCCAGGACGTCGCCCATGGGCCCGACGATCACGCTGCCACCGGCAATCAACGGCCGATCCGCCGGCCAATTGGCAATCTCGACGCCCAACGACTGGGGCGAATCCTGAACCTGGCAGGCGCTGACCACAAAGCAGCGGCCCTCATGGGCGATGTGGCGCATGCTGACCTGCCACATCTCGCGCTCGTCCACCGTCGGCGCGCACCATACCTCCACGCCTTTGGCGTACATCGCCGTGCGCAGCAGCGGCATCATGTTTTCCCAGCAGATCACCGCGCCGATGCGCCCGACCGGGCTGTCGATCACCGGCAGGGTCGAACCGTCGCCCTTGCCCCAGATCAGCCGCTCGGTGCCGGTGGGCATCAGTTTGCGGTGCTTGCCCACCAGGCCCGCCTGGGGATCGAAATACAGCGCGGTGCAATGCAAGGTGCTGCCCGCCCGCTCGATCACGCCGATCACCAGGTTGGCCCCGGTGCGCGCCGATAGCCCGGCCAGCGCTTCGGTTTCGGCGCCGGGCACATCGATGGCATTGGCGAAATAACGAGCAAACGCCTCGCGCCCTTCCGGCAGCCGATACCCCAGCTGCGTGCCAAAACCTTCGCCTTTGGGATAACCACCCAACAATGCTTCGGGCATCACCACCAGCGCGGCGCCGGATTCGATGATTGCGTTTTCATAGGACAGGATCTGTTCCAGGGTCTGCGCCTTGCCGCCGGGCAAGGCGCCGATTTGCAGGGCGGCGACGGTCGATTTAGCCATGGGGTGAACTCCGTTGACATCAGGTGTTGCCCATTCTCGAACCTCAGCCGATCATGAATAAAGCCCCTATCGCTGCTGAATGATATGAACACCAGGAATATCAGCCGGGAATGCGGGCAATGACCTTGATCTCGAAGTCGAACCCGGCGAGCCAGTTGACACCGATTGCCGTCCAGTTGGGATAAGGCGCTTGCGCGAAGATGTCGCTTTTAACCGTCAGGATTGTCCCGAACTGATGTTCAGGATCGGTATGAAAGGTCGTGACGTCGACGATATCGTCCAGCCCGCACCCGCCCGCCTGCAGGGTCGCCTGCAGATTGGCGAAGGCCAGACGGACCTGCGCCTCAAAATCCGGCTCGGGTGAGCCATCGGTGCGACTGCCGACCTGGCCCGAAACGAACAGCAGATCGCCCGACCGGATGGCCGCTGAATAGCTGTGTTCTTTGTAAAGTTCATGCCGGCCGGCGGGGAAAACGGCTTCACGTACGCTCATGTGGGTGCTCCAGTTGTTGAGGTATGGATGCACCATAGCCCGAAGATTTGTTTGGATAATCCAGCAATTACCTACAACACTATTTGTACAATCCAAACAATTATCAGGAGCAATCATGTGGACAGGTTTGACGCAATGCGGGCGTTTGTCCGGGTAGTCGAGGCCGGCAGCTTTACCAAGGCAGCAGAAAATCTGGACATGAGCCGGACCACGGTCACTCAGTTGGTTCAACAGCTGGAAGCGCACCTGCGCATCAAACTGCTCAACCGCACCACGCGCAGAGTGAATGTCACGACCGATGGCGCGGCCTATTACGAGCGCGTGGTACGACTGCTGGCGGAACTCGACGACATCGAAAGTAACTTGCCCGGCGTCTCCACAGCGCCCCGTGGCCTCTTGCGCGTGGACGTGCCCAGCCCGTTCGCCAACATCATCCTGGTTCCAGCGCTGCCCGCGTTTTACGCCCGCTATCCCGATATCCAGCTCGAACTCGGCGTGAGCGACCGCACCGTCGACCTGATCGGTGAGAACGTCGATTGCGTGGTACGTGGCGGTGACGTCAAGGATGGTTCGCTGGTGGCGCGGCACGTCGGTGACCTGCAACTGGGCGTGTACGCGGCGCCGTCCTATCTCGCCCAGGCAGGCACGCCCTCGCACCCCGATGAGCTGCTCGATCCGGGCCATCGCGTCGTCCACTACCGCTGGGCAAACGGGCTGCCGTATACGATGAACAAGGGCAGCGAGACAGTACGGATCGGCGGGCGCTACGTACTGGCGATCGATGACGGCAACGCCTACCTGACCGCAGGGCTGCGGGGACTCGGGGCGCTGTGGTTGCCGGAATACATGGCCAAACCACACGCCGCCAGCGGTGCACTGATACGGCTGTTCACCGACTGGCGGATCGACCCGATGCCGCTCTACGTCGCCTATCCGCCCAACCGGTATGTGCGCAGGCACCTTCGGGTGTTCATCGACTGGATCATCGAACTGATGGCCGTGCACGCACCCCGCACGCTGGCGCCAGCCGTCAGCAAACAAAACCCCTTACTGCCCAATACACCAACGCCATGAATATCGCCGACATCGATCTCAACCTGCTCAAAGTCTTCGAGGCCCTGCATGAAGAGTCCAGTGCCAGCCGTGCCGCGCTGCGCCTGGGTGTGACGCAGTCGGCGGTCAGTGCAGCGCTGCGCCGCCTGCGCCAGGTCTATGGCGATCAGTTGTTCGTGCGCACTGGCCGTGGCCTGGGGCCGACGCTCAAGGCCAATCAGCTCAAACCCGTGATCAGTGATGCGCTGAACAAATGCCGGCAGAGCCTGGCCATGGTCGACCCCGACACCGGCGATTACACCGGTCGCTCGGTAACCCTGGGCATGTCGGATGATTTCGAGATTGCCTATGGCAGGCAGTTGATCGAGCGAGTGGCCAGGGCGGCTCCCCAACTGCGCCTGATCTTCCGCCAGACCCACAGCCAGATCGTCGGTGAAGCCCTGATGGAACGCAGCATCGACCTGGCGATTACCGCCGGCGGCTTTACCGAGCGGCTGCTGAGCCGGCAGGTATTGGGCGAAGGGGGTTATGCGTGCCTGGTCGATCCGCAGAGTCTGGCCGAGGGGCAGCACAGCATCAGCCTTGACCAGTTTGTCGCCCGGGAGCACATCCTGGTGTCGTCCGGGGGCTTTATCGGCATCACCGATGAAGGGTTGGCGGCTCTGGGCTTGAGCCGGCGGGTCTGCGCGTCGACCACGCATTTTGCGGCATTGCCGCACCTGCTCAAAGGCAGTCAGGCCGTAGCGACCATTCCTGATCATGCGGCCTCCAGCATCGCCGCGCTCTGTGGCCTGGCCCTGCTGCCCTGCCCGCTGGCGTTGCCGCGCTATCCGATCGAGCTGGGCTGGCGCACCAGCGCGCAGCTCGATCCAGTGGTGGCAAAGGTCCGTGAAGCAATCCTGGGCGGTTTTGCCTCAATGAACCCTGCAACCCCCGACATCAGCTATCGTTGAATCGAACATCAGGGGCAGGCCCGGGGTCTGACTTGCTTCAAGAGCGTTTTTCAAGGGAGAAATCACAATGGCTGCGTTCAAACCCGGTCACCTGCACATCGAGCGATACGCGCTGAACAAGGAAGATTTCAGCTACAACCTGAGCATCGACTATGAAGTCAGTCAGGACCCCAGTGAAGGCCCCGGCATGCAGTTCACGGTGCACGGCACGATCGAAGGCAAGGACATGAGCGAAGCGTTTTTCCTGCCCAGGGACAAGGCCTACAACTTCGCCAGCAACATCACCAAGATTCTGGAGAAGCACGGCATTCCCAAGGCTGTGAGCAGCCTGGGCTCCGAGCACAAGCAGTACGATGCCATGTTCGAAGACGTCAAGGCACAGCTCGACCTCAAGCCTGGGGACCCGGTCAAGCCCGAGCACCTGCAATAGCGGCGCCGGGTGATTACTTGTTGGCCGCCATCAGGCGATTGACTTCACTGCGCACCATGTTGGAGAACTCGGGCGGTGACATGCCGTCCAGTTCGGCCCGGACCCACTCGGCCCACTTGCCCTTGCGTTTGGCCCGCTCGCCGAACAACCGTGCGGCTTCGCCCTTGGCTTTGCCCAGGTTGTTTTGCCAGAGTTCGAACAGTCGGGATTTTTCGTCTTCAAGCGCTGCGCGCTCGGCAAGGGATTTGTCGGCCAGATTGAAGCTCATGGGAATGTTCCTGCTGCGTAAATAGCCGACATCTTACACTGTGGAAAGAATCGTCCGACTCGGGATTTTTTTCCGGACCCCGCCCGCAGCGAAAAATCGCTGCAACTTTTTCAATCGCCGCACACTCCATTGTTCACTGTCATTACCTGCAAGGAGTACTTCAATGGCCCGCAAAACCGCCATGCAAGCCGCCGAAGATCAAATCAAGGATCAGGCCTTCAGCGAACTACAAGCCTTGATCGAGGAGTCGGAAAAACTGCTCAAGAGCAGCGCCTCCCTCGTGGGTGAAGAAGCGGAGACCCTGCGTGGGCAAATCGCCCAGAAACTGCAGCAGGCCCGAGACTCAGTGACCAGCGTGCGCGACCGCACACTGCCGGCGGTGGAAGCCACCGAGACCTACATTGGCGGTCATCCGTGGCAGACCGTGGCCATTTCCGCCGGGTTTGGCCTGGTGGTGGGATTGCTGCTCGGGCGTCGTTAAACGCTGAGCCTGTAAGTGCAATCCCCTGTGGGAGCGGGCTTGCTCGCGGAGACGTCATGCCAGTCAACGATGATGTTGAATGTGACGCCCTCTTCGCGAGCAAGCCCGCACCCACGTTGACCGCGTTTAATTCTCGCCCGCCAACGCCCGCAGATTCGCCAATGTCTGTTCATCCAGCGCAATGCCCTGGTCCTGCGACTTGGCCCGCTGATGATGCCGACGATCCCCCGGCAACCGCTTGAGCCCTACCCCGTGCATCTGCCGCACCAGTTCCTGGCTGCGCTCGGCAAAGCTTTGTCCGGCAGCCTTGCTCGGGTCGATGACGATCAGCAACTGCCCGGTCCACGGCGTTTTGGCACCCGGATGGTTCTTCCAGTCGAACTCGAAAGAGAAATTACCTCCGGTCAACGCCGCGGCCAGCAATTCCACCATCATCGACAGCGCCGAACCCTTGTGCCCGCCGAATGGCAGCAGCGCACCGCCTTCCAGTATGGCTTTGGGGTCCTGTGTCGGCTGACCAAGACCGTCCACACCCATGCCGGGCGGCAACCGCTCACCGTTGCGCGCGGCAATCTGCACGTCGCCATGGGCAATGGCGCTGGTGGCCAGGTCGAAAACGATCGGGTCGCCGTCGGCACGGGGCGCGGCAAAGGCTATGGGGTTGGTGCCGAACAACGGCCGGTCGGCGCCGTGGGGCACGACACAGGTCATGCTGTTGACCACGCTCAAGGCCACCAGGCCTTCATAGGCGAAGGGCTCGACATCCGGCCACAGCGCGGCGAAATGATGTGAGTTGCGGATCGCCAGCACTGCGATGCCGGCGCTGCGGGCCTTCTGCACCAACAGATCGCGGGCCGCCGCCAGGGCCGGTTGCGCAAATCCGTTGCCGGCATCCACCCGGACAAACCCTGACGCCACGTCCTCGACCACCGGCACGGCCTTGCCATTGACCCAACCGCTCTCCAACGTCGACACATAGCCGGGAATCCGAAACACCCCATGGCTGTGCGCGCCGTCACGCTCGGCGCCGGCGCAGTTTTGCGCCAGCACCCGGGCAACGTCGGTTGAGGTGCCATGGCGCAGGAATATCTTCTCAAGCAAGGCCGTCAGCTCGGTGAGTGACAGGTTTTGCAAGACAACAGCACAATCGTGTGGCGCAGACATCTGAAGCTCCAGACTAATTATTGGAGGGGGCAACAGCGTACATAGAGCGCCGATTAACCACGCGCCGCAGGGGGCCTGTCAACCCTTCGATCGCGCCTGTTCGCACCAACACCGGTCGACCGTGCGTTATCTATCTACCGCCTGCATCAAGGAGCCCGCTTTTAGTCTCGACGCCCTATCCACTGGCGCCATCCAAGAGACTGATCATGACCACTCCGCCCCACGCTCCCCTGTTTTTCCCCCAAGCCCTGAACGCCCCCGGCCTATGGACCGAACTGGGCAAGACCCACGGACTCACCCGCAAGGATTTTGAATGGCTCAGCCACTTTAAACTGGCCAGCCACGACCAGCGCAACAAACAGACACCCCCCATGCTCGCCGAGCACATCATGGTCAGCACCGCCAGCCTGTCCCAGCCCCTGGCCGGCTGCTTCGTGCTTGGCGCAACGCCCAGTGACAAGGGCGAGATTCTCTACACCCCCTACGCCGGTATCAGGAAGTTCGCCAATCGCAATGCCCTGTCCACACACCTCAAGACCCAGTTGGACAATGCGGACGAAGACCATGACTTGCTGGCCTTCCTGTCATTGTCGGTACGCAAGGCCCTGGCGGCGGCCAGCGACATCAAGGTCACGTTCCAGGCCATCGACGGCGATGTCTTCGAAGACCAGCGCGCCGTTATCGAACGTAACCAGCACAGCAACAATCAGGCGATGCTGGACGAGTTGCACAAGCTGCCGACGCTCGATGCGATGCTCGATGCCCTGCTCGGCAGCCTGCTCAAGGCTGACTTCCCGGGCCTGGATCAGCGCCGGACCGAGGTCTGTTTCTACACCGCAGCCTCGAATGCGACATCACGGCGCCTCACCCAGTCGATGTCACTGGGCGATGCGCTGCTGCGGTACTACCGTCACCAGCGCTGGCCAGTTGGGCAGACGGTTGAGTTCACTCATCCGCAACGGCCGGCACGGACCGGTGATCAGCTACGCTGGGAAACTGCGATCCAACGTGCCGCCGATGGCCTGATCGCCCAACTCTCCAGCCGGCTGCAGGACTTCTGGAACCAGGCCAGCGTCGACGGCGCCCCGCGCAGGGCATTCTTTGCCAGCTGCCTGCTTGAAAAAGCCCGGGCCGATCTGTTGCTCAAGCGCGAAGGCAACATCATCACACTTGAACAAAGCCGCGCCCTGCGCCCTTTGATCGAAGCCACCGCCTCTGCGCTGACGGTCGAAAGCGTACGCCTGTGGGAATACCCGCCCAACTTCGTCGAGCTGGCGGGCTCGCTGATGATCAGTCAGGACAGGGCCAACGCTTTTCTGTACACCCCCGCCAAGGGCCTGCAAGTGCTCCAGGACTATGCAGACCTCAAAGCCACGCTGCGCAGGAAGTCCACGGTGGCCGGCCACGACGATGAACTCTATGACCTGATGAGCCTGGAGGAACGCAGCCGTTTCATCGGTTTCGAACAACCTCAAGTGTCTGGCGCGGTGATCAACGGTTCTGCATTCACCGCGCTTCTGGAAGCGATCATTGGCAAACAACTGCAAAACCTCGAATTTGCCTTCCAGGTGTTCCGAAACAGCGACGGCGCGGTGAATATCCAGGCGTATTTCGACAAGGCCCTGGACATACGCGCCATGATCGGCGAGCAGCTACTGACCATCGACGCACAGGGCCGCTGGAGCACCCGGCCAGTGGCCTCAGGCGAACAACCCTCCCTGGTATTGCGCGATACGGCCGCGGGGTTCGTGAAAACCTTTCACGCCGTGGAGCTGCCCATCCTCGCTCAATTGCGCGCGCAACCCTTGGCCTCGCAGGCACTGCAGAGACAATGCCTGGAACCGATGAAACCAAGACTGGCCCAGGCGATTTCCGTTGCCTTGCGTGGTGAAGCCAGCCTTCGGGAACTGAGCGGATCGCTGCGCAACGCCGATTGGTTGATCGTCGACACGGTTTTCAATCCGGACCACGCCAACCGCAAAAGCCGCCCCGCCATACGAGGCTTTTACCCGGATGCGTTCTCGCTCGTCCTCGAATGTGCCGGTGAAAAAGAGGTGATGCGCCTGGCCAACTGCGTCCTGGTGACCGAGCGTGGCGGACTCGACGCGGCACACTCCGGACGTGCGATCCTGTGGACCCCTGGCGCGGGGCTGGAAGTCTTCCAGAACGTCGCCCACGTGCATCGACAACTGAACCTGCGCCTGCTCAATCCCGAAAAGCGCCTGGTGCTTCTGGAGAACCTCACCCCCGCCCAGCACATGTTCCATCGCCGCTACTCGCTCAACTCCCTGCGACTGATCCAGGGCAACGTTCTACAACACCTGGCGCAATCGGCCATCGATCTTTTTCTGGCGCGCTGCGAGCAGGTGCGATCGCTCAAACTCGACAAGGTCAAGCAGGCCCAGGCACTCCAGGCGCTGGCTCAAGCCGGCATCGACACCCACCTGGCCCGCGCCACGCGTATCGCCCAGGCCATCAGCCAGCAGCAGTCGATGCCCGCCTGGCTGGGACTGGCGCCGGTCGAAGAACAGAAACTGCACATCGAACTGCTGGAGCAGTATCGCCACAACGTCACCGACGACAAGGATTACCTGCACGGGATACAGACCCTGGAAGAGTACGTGCGGCAAACACTCAAGACCTTGCTTGGTGCGCGCTTCCCGAAAACCACCGTCGACCCCGACTTGATAGAGATCACACCCAATCTGGCGCTGGCCGGACCGGCACAAACCCTGACCCGATTTGCCCTTAACCATGTCAACATCGCCCAGGGCACGGGTTTTCGGGTCAGCGCCACCGCCCCGCAAAAACTCCCTGAAGGCCTGGATCAAGCTGGCGTCACTCAACTGTTGCTGTCGCTGAACATCGAGCACGACTATGCAAAGCACATCACGCAAGCCCTGTCCGGCGCCGATGCCGCCCAACGCAAACTGCGCTTCGTTCGGCAAGTCCCCTGGCAATTGCTGCAGCACGCCCATGCCCTGAAACTGCAACGTCATCTGTCTTCCAGAGCTTTCGACCTGATTGCTCAGGTGCTGGACATGCCGGACGCCATGGCCCGCTCGGCGGTGGCCGGCACCGTCGCTATCGTCAGCTCCCTGGGACTGATCAAGACCACCGGCGCCAAAGCCGTGCAAGCAGAAGGTCTGTACCTGATCAGTTCCGGCGCGAGTAAAACAGGCCCGCACTTGTTGTACGCGCCGTATTCACCGGGCTCGCTATTCACCGAGTTCGCCAGCGAAGCGGACCTCGTCGCGGCGATCAATACACCCGGTCCCCTGCAGGACCTGGTCGTGCGACGCCTGCCGCAAAGCCAGCAGGTGCCGTTCAAGAATCTGTTCAAGGCCAACGTCGGCGAGTCGAGCGAAATCACCCTTGCATCAACGCCCCTGGACGGTCATCTGCTCACGCAATGGTTCAATGACAACACCCGCCTGCTGAGCAAGTTGCTGGGCAGTCAGTCCGATGCCACGGGGCAGTCGGACTGGGACGCTGCCAGGCAATTGTTCAGCAGCGCCATCAAGCGAATTTCCGGCCAGTTACCCGGCAAGCTCGGTCACATCCGGTTTGTGTGGCAAGCCTACGAAGACTTCCAGGACTCCGCCGAAGCCTTGCAGGATCACCATTGGTCCCGGGCCATCAAGCGTTTCATCGACGGCGCCACGCAGATGGTGACACTGGGCGACCTGTCGCTGGACGAAGTGATCGACGACGTCCCGACACCCGCAGCCCCACCCGTCAAAACACCGCTGCTGCCCCCCCCATGGTCGCGGATCAGACCGACCGCGGCGCTACGCACGCGGTTACAGCCCTTCGAGGCGTCGACCGTGGCCTTGAAGGACTTGACCAGGGACACCGCTGAAGGCACCTACACCGATACCGTCAGCAAGCAGCGTTATGCCGCTGTCGCCGGCAAAGTCTATGGCGTCGCCAAACCGGGTGCCGCGCTGCTCCTCAGTCAGGCCGAACGCAGCGGGCCGGCACTTGCGAAAACCCCCGGCGGCCAGTGGATACTCAACCCGGACCGGCACACGGTGCACCACGGCAAGGCCCTGTCGAAGATGCTCAACGAGTATGCGGCGGACCGAGACGTCCGCCGGTCTTTCAACATCGAAGCCCAGGGCATGATGAGCATCCGTTTCAATTACCCGGACAAGGCCCGCATGATCATCCAGGCCATCGACATGGCGCGCTACTACGCCTTCAATTGCCTGCACAATCTGGCCCAGGCGCGACGCCTTGAAAAAGGCACGCGTCTTGAAGGTTTCCTCAAGACGTTCTTCGACGTGCCCAAGGTCGACATCAGCCTGCTGGATAAAATCGCCAAAACCATCGTTCCGCTGTGCAAGGCGTTGGTGGACCCCAACGAAGAGCTATTGAACTCCGAGCGTTTCGTCGTCGGTTCGATGCGCCACGCGGGCGATAACACCACGGCATTCGTGATCGATGACGATGAGCGCAGGCAAGTGCATTTTACCGACGCCTTCTTCAATCCCGATCTGGACATCTACGAGGCCTTCCTCACCCAGCCTTTCGATATCGACGGCCACGCCCAGGCCGCCGTGCTGATCCATGAATTCTCTCACCTGTTTTCCAGTGCCATCGATATGTCTTATCTGGAAGCCCGCCGGCCGTTCAGCGACCTGATCGCGCCAATCACCAGCCTGGGCGCCGAGATGAAGCGCATCCAGGAGACTTTCCAGCGCCAGGCCCTGTCGATGGAGACGCCGCGCGAACAACTGTTCGCCCGCTGGAGCAATGAATTGAGTGCGTGGATCGATCTGGACGAGGTCTCAGGGGCCAAGCATGTGGGCAGACAAATCCTGAAAATTACCGGCTGCAAGACCATGGATGAGGCCCGATCCGCCTTCAGGAACCGTGTGGACCCGGATGTGCGCATCGCCGCCATCCTGCGCAACGCCGACTCCATCGCGCACCTGATCTGCCAGATGGGACGACAATTGGATCCGGCAGTGTGACGGTGCCGGGGGCCCGAGCCGAATACGATGGCGTCATCGACGTCATCGCGCAACGCGCCCCGAAAAGCTGAAAAAATCAGGGGCCTGGAACACCATTGCGCAGTGTTTCACGCCATGACGACGAAATTTCTACATTCATGTCTTCATGATTTGGATCGCTCATACGTCTCGTTATAAAAGAGCACCCATTTTCCTGATCAGGCTCTGTAAAGGAGTTTTGCCATGTACAACTCGCAACTGCCAACGGACGGCAGCAACTCACCCAAGGGGACTTCCGTTGAAGTCGGTGTTTTCGAGCCGCGTACCGAGCGCCACGGTAACGAGCGCATTCGCCTGCTGCTCAAGAACTTTGGCCTGCGAACCAGTCTGATTCGTCTCAAAGTCATTGACGTCCTGCTCACCGCTGCCGAAGGCGAGCGCAGCATGGGTGTACGCGGGTTGCACACGCAGTTGCTGGAACTGGGCATCCCCCTGTCCTTCCTGAGCGTGCGTGAAGTGTTGAAACGTTTGTGCAGCGAAGGCGTGATCGTGCTCAACGCCGATAAAAGCTACAGCCTCGACCCCCGTGCCGCCGCTATGCTGCGCAATCACTGATCGACCACGGCCCTGTAGGAGCGAGCTTGCTCGCGATAAACGTCCAAGCGACGCAGGCATTCAGATAGTCAGCGTCATCGTTGACGACCATCGCGAGCAAGCTCGGCTCCTACAGGGTAATGTGTAGAGCCAAATGGACTGGGCTCAGTGCTTCACCTTGCGCCGCATCACCCCATTGACCACCACTACCACCACCGCCACGCCAATGGCGATGTACTGAAACAACTTCTCACTGATGACGCCAGTGTTCTGCAAATAGGACAGGCCGAACATGATCGCCAGCACCACCAGGGAGATCAGGATCGAATATTTCAAACGTTGCGACTGGGTCATTGGGTATTTCCTGAATGTAAGCCTGAAGCTTGAATAATGTATCCGCTTTGTATCCGATCGCATGCCAAGCCCCTACCATTTTCCGGGAATGAGGCACGGCGAACGGGGTCTCATGTTACAGCCGATGAGGATTTTTAGCTTTATCACGGCGATAACCATGAGGATTTTCAAATGTTGCGTCGAATCACACTGCTGATTCCCCTGCTGGCCCTGCTCTCTCTGAGCGGCTGCATCGTTTTCCCCCACGGCGGCTGGCACCATGATCACCATTACGACAACCGGGGCGGGCCAGGGTATTACCACCGCTGACCCTGTACTTGGATAACTCGTGGTGAGGGGATCTATCCCCGCTGGGCTGCGAAGCGGCCTCAAAAACTGCAATGCTCGTTATGCCTGACATTACACGCCTGCAGAACCAAGGGGGTCGCTTCGCGACCCATCGGGGATAGATCCCCTCACCACAGATAAATCCCCTCACCCCAGAAAAATCCCCGCACCACAAACAAATCCCCTCACCTCAGATGAAATGACCGGCCACAAAAGCGCACTGGAATCGTGGATTATTTCTGTATCACTTTGAAACACTCCCATACCTAACCACCGCCAAAACCCGTCAGAATGCGTTTTTTCGCCCGCCACCCGAGACCCCTTCCCCCATGCGAACCTCTCTGCGTCTGGCTGCCCTGAGCGCCCTGTTCATCTCCTCCCTGGCCCAGGCCGCCGAACTGATCCCCATCGAAGTCCATCGCGACGCCAATTGCGGTTGCTGCAAGAAATGGATCAGCCATCTTCAGGCCAACGGCTTCAAGGTCGAAGACCACGTCGAAGCCAACATGAGCGAATTCAAGCAGCAGCACGGTGTCCCGCCGCGCCTGGCGTCGTGCCACACCGGCCTGATCAACGGCAAATTCGTCGAAGGCCATGTGCCGGCCGATCAGGTGCTGGCCCTGAGCAAACGCGATGACCTGCTCGGCGTGGCGGCCCCTGGCATGCCCATGGGTTCGCCGGGCATGGAAATGGACGGCATGAGCGATGCCTATCAAGTGATCGGCCTGAAAAAGGACGGCACCGATCTGGTCGTGGCGGACTACCCCGCCCATTGATCTTCAGCGCCTGCCTCGGTTTGTTCCTCGCGGCCTTCGGCGCCGCGACCCTGCTGCCTCTGCAATCGGAAGCCGTACTGGTGGGCCTGCTGCTCAGCGACAGGTACTGGCTCTGGTTGCTGCTGGCCGTGGCCACCCTGGGCAACGTCCTCGGCTCAGTGGTCAACTGGTGGCTCGGCCGCGCCCTCGAACGCTTCCGCCACCGTCGCTGGTTTCCAGTCAACGCCCGACACCTGGAAAAAGCCCGAGTCCACTATCAGCGTTACGGCCACTGGTCGCTGTTGCTCAGTTGGCTGCCAGTGATCGGTGACCCGCTGACACTGGTCGCCGGGGTGATGCGCGAACCCCTGGGGCGCTTCCTGCTGATCGTGACCCTGGCCAAGGGTGCCCGTTATGGCGTGGTGGCCCTGGCCACCCTGGGCTGGATGGGTTGAACCAAGCGCCGGGGCGATTGCCTGTTTAATGTCGCCCTAATCATGCCGATCCAGCATCGGCGGATTTTCACCGGAGTTCACCCATGCCCTTTACCCTCGCCCGCTGGTTGCCTGGCCTGCTGCTGACCGCCGCATTACCGGCTATCGCCCACGCCGACGGCCCTGAATATGGCCCCGAACTGCAAGGCTTCGAATACCCCTACACCGTCAAACACTTCGCCTTCGAGTCCCAGGGCAAATCCCTGCAGATGGGCTACATGGACGTCGCCGCCCACGGCAAGGCCAACGGCCGCAGCGTGGTGCTGATGCACGGCAAGAATTTCTGCGGCGCGACCTGGGAAACCTCGATCAAAGCCTTGAGCGACGCAGGCTACCGGGTGATCGCCCCGGACCAGATTGGCTTCTGCACCTCCAGCAAGCCCGATCATTACCAGTACAGCTTCCAGCAACTGGCGAGCAACACCCAGCAACTGCTCAAGGCTCTGGGCATCCAGAAAGCCACCCTGCTCGGCCATTCCACCGGCGGCATGCTCGCCACCCGCTATGCCTTGCAGTACCCCGAGCATGTCGAGCAACTGGCGCTGGTCAACCCCATCGGCCTGGAAGACTGGAAAGCGCTCGGCGTGCCCTATCGCACCGTCGATCAATGGTATCAACGCGAACTCAAGCTCAGCGCCGACGGCATCCGCACCTACGAACGCAACACCTACTATGGCGGCCGCTGGAAGCCGGAGTTCGATCGCTGGGTCGACATGCTCGCCGGCCTGAACAAAGGTCCGGGGCATACGCAAGTCGCGTGGAATTCGGCGTTGATCTACGACATGATCTTCACCCAACCGGTGTACTACGAATTCCAGAACCTGAAGATGCCCACCCTGTTGCTGATCGGTACCTCCGATACCACGGCCATCGGCAGTGATATCGCCTCGCCTGAGGTCAAGGCCAAACTCGGTCATTACGATGTACTGGGCAAACAGGTGGCAAAACTCATTGCGCAATCGACCCTGGTGGAGTTTCCCGGCATGGGCCACGCGCCACAGATGGAAGAACCGGCGCAGTTCCACAAGGCGTTGCTTGACTGGCTGAACAAAACCAATCCCGTGCGTTGAAGAGGTAAGGCAGATGGCGGTGCAGATTGCAGTGATTGACGATTGGCAGGACGTGGCCCGAGGTGTGGTTGACTGGTCGGTGCTCGAGCCGATCGGTCAGGTGAGTTTCATCCACGATTACCCGGCCGACAACGACGCGCTGGCAAAACGCCTGGCTGAGTTCGAGGTGATCTGCGTGATGCGCGAACGCACCCGTTTCGACGCAGACCTGCTGGGGCGCCTGCCGAAACTCAAGCTGCTGGTGACTGGCGGCATGCGCAACTTTGCCCTCGACCTGGAGGCCGCCAAGGCACTGGGCATCCAGGTGTGCGGCAGCGACAGCTATAAACACGCCGCCCCGGAACTGACCTGGGCGCTGATCATGGCCGCCACCCGCAACTTGGTGAATGAAGCCAATGCCTTGCGCGCCGGTCAGTGGCAGCAGGGCCTGGGCGGCGACCTGCACGGCAAGACCCTGGCGATCCTCGGCCTGGGCAGCATCGGGCAGCGGGTCGCGCAGTTCGGCCAGGTGTTCGGCATGCGGGTGATCGCCTGGAGCGAAAACCTCACCGCCGAACGTGCCGAGCAAGCCGGCGTGACCTACGTCAGCAAACAGGAACTGTTCGAACAGGCCGATATTCTGTCGGTGCACCTGGTGCTCAGCGACCGCTCCCGGGGCCTGGTGGATGCCGAGGCATTGGGCTGGATGAAACCCACGGCGCTACTGGTCAACACCGCCCGCGGGCCGATTGTCGACGAAGCGGCGCTGATCAAGGCGTTGCAGAAGCGTCGATTGGGTGGCGCCGCCCTGGATGTGTTCGAAGTGGAGCCATTGCCGGCCGGTCATCCGTTGCGCACGTTGGAAAATGTGCTCGCCACGCCCCATGTCGGATACGTCAGCCAGCAGAACTACCAACTGTTTTTCTCGCAGATGATCGAGGACATTCAGGCTTGGGCTGCGGGGTCGCCAATCCGGTTGCTGAACTGATATCGCGTTATCGTTTTTCGCGAGCAAGCCCGCTCCCACATTGAGCCTTCATTTGCCACGGTTTCATGACTGGCGACCATCCTATGTGGGAGCGGGCTTGCTCGCGAAGAGACCCTCACAACCACCCCACCCCCAAAACCATGCACCGCAATGGTGCGCATCAACTGTTCACCCGCGCACACCAATGTGACAGTACTGCATCAATTTCACCCCATTGTGCAAAAAAACCTGCCCTTCGTCGGTGCGATCGCCTCGTAATCCGGCACGTCCGTACCCCGTCAAACCGATTGTCGAACAATTTTGCCATTCGCGCTGTACCGCTCTAAGTTCTGGTCTAGGCTCACTTTCGCGAGGCGAAACCGGTCGGTCACAAAGAGGAAAAATAATCGAAACTTTTGCCGCAAGTGGTCGGTCCTCTGAAAGGTAGGTGTGTTGCGACTGGTGCAATCCTTGCAATGACCCCTTTACCCATTTGCTTGAGCGCATGGGCAGCGTTTGCTCACCGATGCGGGGCGCTTTTGTGCCCGGCCACAGGACGTGGCCAAAGACACTTTTCTTGCCAGATTCAAGAATTAGATCAAAGAGACGGGAGATTCATATGATCAGTGCGGCTTTAGATGTTCAGGGAGAACGTGCGCTTCAGCACGTTGGCGAATCGAGTGTCTTGAATGCTCCCATTGCCCAGTCGATCAGCGTTCCCGGCACCAAGACGCTGGCCCCCGCGGCCAGCCAGAATCCAAACCGGAAAAAAGTCTTGTTCGTCACCTCGGAAATCGCCGATCTGGTGAAAACCGGCGGCCTGGGCGACGTGTCTGCCGCCCTGCCCCGGGCCATGACCCACCTGCACGACGTGCGGGTGCTGATCCCCGGTTACCCGCAAGTGCTGCACAGCGAAAATCCGATACACATCATCGGCGAACTGGGTGGCCATGCCGCGTTGCCACCCTGCAAGATCGGACGCATGGACATGCCCGACGGCCTGGTGATCTACGTGCTTATCTGCCCGGAACTCTACGAGCGCGAAGGCTCGCCCTACGGCGCCAACAATGGCCGCGACTGGCCGGACAACCATATTCGCTTCGCCCGCCTGGGCCTGGCCGCCGCCGACATCGCCGCCAACCTGGCGCAGATTCACTGGTGCCCGGACCTGGTGCACGCCCATGACTGGCCCGCAGGCCTGGCCCCGGCGTACATGCACTGGCGCGGACAGCGCACGCCGACCCTGTTCACCATCCACAACCTGGCGTACCAGGGCGTGACCAGCCTGGGCTCCTGCCCGGAACTGGGCATCCCTCACCACGCCCTGCAACAGGAAGGCATGGAGTTCTACGGCAAGATGTCGTTCCTCAAGGCCGGCATGGCCTATTCGAGCCACATCACCACGGTCAGCGCCACCTACGCCCAGGAAATCACCACCCCGGCCTTCGGCTGCGGCCTCGACGGTTTTCTCGCCGCCAAGACCCAGCAAGGCCTTCTCAGCGGCATTCCCAACGGCATCGATGAAAGCTGGGACGCCGCCACCGACGCCCACCTGTTCCGCCCTTTCGCCATCGGTGACTGGGAGGGCAAGGCAGTCAATGCCGACCACGTGCGCAAGCTGTTCGGCCTGGAAGACTCCAAAGGCCCACTGTTCGCCGTGGTTTCGCGCCTGGTCTATCAGAAAGGCCTGGACCTGACCGAAGCGGTCTCCGAATACATCGTCAAATCCGGCGGGCAGATCGCGATCATCGGCCGTGGCGAGCCGGAAGAAGAACAGGCCATGCGTGAACTGGCCCTGCGCTTCCCCGGGCAAATCGGCGTGCGCATCGGCTTCAACGAAACCGATGCCCGGCGCATGTTCGCCGGCAGCGACTTCCTGCTGATGCCGTCGCGCTATGAACCCTGCGGCCTGAGTCAGATGTACGCCCAGCGTTTCGGCTCATTGCCGGTGGCGCGCAATACCGGCGGCCTGGCCGACACCATCGAAAACGGCGTGACCGGTTTCCTGTTCGACGAATCCACGGTGGAGAGTTACCAGGAAGCCCTGAGCCGGGCCTTCAAGGTGTTCGCCTTCCCGGCGCTGCTCAACGCCATGCGCTGCCGCGCCATGACCCAGCCGTTCAACTGGTGCCAGGCGGTCGAACCCTATGCCGAACTCTATGAACAACTGGTGGCTAAAGCACTGGGGAAATCGCACAAACAGTAGGAGGATTCATTGAAGATGCCGTTACGGACCCTCGAGACCTGGCCCCACGGCGCAATCATGCTGGACCCGCAACACACGCAGTTCGCGTTGTGGGCGCCAGATGCGTTCTACGTCAGTGTCGAACTGGAAAATGGACAGTCCTTGCCGTTGTTGCCCCAGGCAGACGGCTGGTTCGTGATCAACACCCGTTGCCCGGCGGGTACGCGTTACCGCTACAGCATCGATGGCGAGCTGGAGGTGCCTGATCCGGCCTCCCGCGCCCAGGCCGGCGACGTGCACGGTTACAGCGTGGTGGTCGACCCCCACGCGTACCGCTGGCACCACAGCACCTGGCTGGGTCGGCCGTGGAACGAAGCGGTGATCTACGAATTGCACGTCGGTGCGCTCGGTGGCTTTGCAGCTGTGGAGCAGCACCTGGCGCGCCTGGTGGAACTGGGCATCACCGCCATCGAACTGATGCCCGTGGCGCAGTTCCCCGGCGAGCGCAATTGGGGCTACGACGGGGTACTGCCCTACGCGCCACAGTCTTCCTATGGCACCCCCGAGCAACTCAAACACCTGATCGACACCGCCCACGGTCATGGCCTGGCCGTGATTCTCGACGTGGTCTACAACCACTTCGGCCCGGACGGCAATTACCTGCATCGCTACGCCAAGGGATTTTTCAACGAAGACAAACACACGCCTTGGGGCGCGGCCATCGATTTCCGCCGCCGCGAGGTTCGGGACTTTTTCATCGACAACGCCCTGATGTGGTTGCTGGAGTACCGTTTCGACGGCTTGCGCCTGGACGCGGTGCACGCCATCGAAAGCCCGGACTTTCTTCAGGAACTGGCCCAACGGCTGCGCCAGCACATCGATCCGCCGCGCCATGTCTGGCTGATGCTGGAAAACGAACACAACCAGGCCAGCCTGCTCGAACAAGGCTACGACGCGCAGTGGAACGACGACGGCCACAACGCCCTGCATGTGCTGTTGACCGGCGAAACCGACGCCTACTACGAAGACTACGCACAACACCCCACCGAACAACTGGCCCGCTGCCTGGCCCAGGGTTTCGTGTTCCAGGGCCATGTCAATCGCCACGGCCAACAACGAGGCGAACCCAGCGGCCACCTGCCCCCCAGCGCCTTCGTTCTTTTTCTGCAGAACCACGACCAGATCGGCAACCGCGCTTTCGGCGAACGCCTGCATCAGTTGGCCCATGCCGATGCGTTGAAAGCGGCCACCGCGCTGTTGCTGCTGTCACCGATGATCCCGTTGATGTTCATGGGCGACGAATGCGCCGCCGAGCAACCGTTCCTGTTCTTCACCAGCCACCACGGTGAACTGGCGAAATTGGTGCGCGAGGGCCGGCGCAACGAGTTCGCCGCGTTCAGTGCCTTTGCCGACCCGCACAAACGCGAGCAGATTCCTGACCCCAATGCCCCCGACACCTTCCAGGCCTCCCGACCGGCCCTCAGCGACGGCGCGTCGGCGATCCTGTATCGGCAACTGTTGCAGATCCGCCATGCTCAGATCATCCCGCGCCTGCCCGGTGCCCAAAGCCTGGGTGCCGACGTGTTGGGCGAAGGCGCGGTGTCGGCGCGCTGGTTGCTGGGCGATGGCAGCCTGCTGCGCATTGACCTGAACCTCGGCGCCCGCCCGGTGGTCCACACCCCACATGCCGATGCCCTTGTGTTGTTCGCGCACCCTGCACAATCGGTCGGCCTGTTGGAACAGGGCACGCTTGCCCCGTATTGCGCGCTAGTCACCCTCAAGGCCGCAGCCCCTTTGCTACCCCCGGATGGAGAGCGTCAATGAGCGATGCGCAACTGGAAATACTGGCCAGCCGCGCCGGCCTGGCCGTCGACTGGATCGACGCCAACGGTCGGCCGCAAAAGGTCGCCCCCTCGGTCTTGCGCAATGTCCTGACCGGGCTTGGCCACCCGGCCGGCAGCGCCCAGGAAATCGATGCCAGCCTGCTGCAATTGCAGCAGGTGCAACAGACCCGCCACCTGCCGCCGCTGATCACCGCCGATGTCGGCGTCGGTCTCAACCTGGCGCATTATTTCGAGCCGCTGACCCCCTGCGAGATTCACCTCGAGGACGGCTCGCGCCTGAGCCTCAAGCTGGACGCCGAGGCCATTCTGCCGGGGTTGGTTCCCGTGGGTTATCAGCATGTCAGCATCGATGGCCAGTCCTTCACCCTGGCGGTCGCGCCCGAACGTTGCTACAGCGTGGGTGATGCCGTCGGCAGCCCGATTCCGCGGGTCTGGGGCTTGAGCGCTCAACTCTACGCCCTGCGTCGTGAAGGCGATGGCGGCTTCGGCGATACCCTGGCCCTGGAAGACCTGGCACGCATGGCCGGTGAACGGGGTGCCGAAGCGCTGGCGATCAGCCCCCTGCACGCGATGTTCGCCAGTGATACCCACCGCTACAGCCCCTATTCACCCTCCAGCCGTCTGTTTCTCAACAGCCTGTATTGCGCACCCGGCGCGATCCTTGGCGAGCGGGCGATGCGCGACGCCATCGATGCCACCGGTCTTGACGCCGAACTCAAAGCGCTGCAAGACCGGCCGCTGATCGACTGGCCGACCGCCTCCGCAGCCAAGCATCGATTGTTGCAGGCGCTGTACGAAGGTTTTGTCCAGGGCGAACACCCGCTGCACGCCGATTTCAGCAGCTTTCGCCATGCCGGCGGTGAGGCCTTGGAAAACCATTGCCGCTTCGAAGCCATTCAAGAGGCCCGCGCCGCTCAGGGCGAACACCTCGATTGGCGGCAATGGCCTGATCAATGGCGCGACCCGCGTAGCGCCGCGCTGGCCGAATTTGCCGAAGAGAACGCCGGGCGCATCGGCTTTTTCGCCTTCTGCCAGTGGCTGATCTACCGGTGCCTGGAACGCGCGCAAGCCGCTGCCCGCAACAGTGGCATGCGCATTGGCCTGATCGCCGATCTGGCGGTAGGCGCCGATGGCGGTGGCAGTCAGGCCTGGAGCCGTCAGGATGAATTGCTCGCCTCACTCACTGTCGGCGCGCCGCCGGACATTCTCAACCGCAGCGGCCAAGGCTGGGGCATCTCCGCGTTTTCCCCCGAAGGCCTGGTGCGCAACGGCTTTCGTGCCTTCATTGAAATGCTGCGCGCCAACTTCGCCCACGCCGGCGGTCTGCGCATCGACCACGTCATGGGCCTGCAACGGTTATGGGTGATTCCCAATGGCGCGTCGCCCGCCGATGGCGCTTACCTTTATTACCCGGTTGACGACCTGCTGCGCCTGCTGACCCTCGAGTCCCATCGCCACAAGGCCATCGTCCTCGGTGAAGACCTGGGTACCGTGCCGGAGGGCCTGCGGGAAAAACTGATCGCCCGATCGATGCTCGGCATGCGGGTGCTGCTGTTCGAGCAGGACAACACCCACTTCAAGCCGATCCTCGACTGGCCGGACAACGCCCTGGCCACCACCAGTACCCACGACCTGCCGACCCTCAACGGCTGGTGGCATGGCCGCGACATCGACTGGAACGCGCGCCTGGGCCTGATCGATGCCACCACCGAAATCGACTGGCGCCACCATCGCGAACGCGAGCGCGAAGGCCTGCGCCGAGCCCTGGGCCAGGACCCGCAGAACTTCCGCGAAGAGTCCCACGAAACCGACCAGGTGCTCGACGCCAGCGTGCGTTTCCTGGGCCATACCCGCGCGCCGCTGGTCTTGCTGCCACTGGAAGATGCCTTGGGTATCGAGCAGCAAGCCAACCTGCCCGGCACCATCGACACCCATCCCAACTGGTCGCGACGCTTGCCCGGCTACAGCGAAAGCCTGCTGGACAACCCGGATGCCGCACGGCGTCTGGAACTGCTCGCCTGCGCGCGGCTCCAGGCGGCCGAGCGTGATTCATGAGTTCGCAAATGACCCAGACACTGCCGCTGCGGGCCACCCTGCGCCTGCAATTTCATAAAGGCTTTACCCTGGACGACGCGGTGCCCCTGGTGCCGTTCTTCGCCCGGCTCGGCATCAGCCACATTTATGCTTCACCGCTGTTGAGCGCCCGCGCCGGTTCCATGCACGGCTATGACGTAGTGGACCCGACGACAGTCAACCCGGAACTGGGCGGTGAAGCCGCGCTGCGCCGACTGGTCGCTGCCTTGCGCGAGCAGCATATGGGGCTGATCCTCGACATCGTCTCCAACCACATGGCCGTCGGTGGCAATGACAATCCCTGGTGGCTGGACTTGCTCGAATGGGGCCGGTTGAGCCCTTACGGCGAGTTCTTCGACATCCAGTGGCATTCCGCCGACCCGTTGATGGAAGGCCAATTGTTATTGCCCTTCCTCGGCAGCGACTACGGGATCGCCCTGCAGGACGGCACCCTGCCCCTGTGCTTCGATGCCGGGCGTGGCGCCTTTCATGTCGAACACTACGATCATCACTTCCCGATTTGCCCCAGCCACTACGCGCCGTTGCTCAAAGGCGACGCCGAGCCGCTCAACGCCCTGGCCCAACGCTTCGATGCCCTGAGCTATCAGACCGACGCCCGTGGCCTGGCCCTGCCTCTGAAAGATGAGTTGCGCCAATTGGCACGCGACCCGGCCATTGCCCAGGCCATCGAACGCAACCTGAAAAGCTACGACTCGCTCACGCCCGAAGGCTTCCACAAACTGCACGAGCTGCTGGACCGCCAGAGCTATCGCCTGGCCAGTTGGCGCACAGCGGCGGACGACATCAACTGGCGGCGTTTTTTCGATGTCAACGAACTCGGCGGGCTGCGGGTCGAGCGCCCGGCGGTGTTCGAAGCCACCCACGCCAAGCTCTTCGAGCTGGTGGCACAGGGCCTGATCGACGGCCTGCGCATCGATCACGTCGACGGCCTCGCCGACCCAAGGGGTTACTGCCGCAAACTGCGCCGGCGGGTCGACAGCCTGGCACCGGGGCGGCACCTGCCGATCTACGTCGAGAAAATTCTCGGCGAAGGCGAAACCCTGCACCGCGACTGGTCGGTGGACGGTACCACCGGCTATGAATTCATGAATCAGCTGTCGTTGCTGCAGCACGATCCACAGGGTGAAAAATCCCTCGGTGAGCTCTGGCAACGGCACAGCGAACGCCCGGCCGACTTCCGCCAGGAAGCGCAACTGGCCCGTCAGCAGATCCTCAACGGCTCCCTGGCGGGGGATTTCGAAAGCGTCGCCCAGGCCCTGCTGCAGGTGGCCCGGGACGACCTGATGACCCGCGACCTGACCCTCGGCGCGATCCGTCGGGCGTTGCAGGCGTTGATCGTGCACTTCCCGGTGTACCGCACCTACATCAGCCCGCTGGGGCGCAGCGCCCGTGATGACGTGTTCTTCCAGCAGGCCATGGACGGCGCCCGGCAGGCGCTGAGCGAAGCCGACTGGCCGGTGCTCGATTGCCTGGCAGGCTGGCTCGGGGGCGACCCCTGGCGCAAGCGCCCGGCGGGACGGGCGCGCAAACGGCTCAAGCATGCCTGCGTGCGCTTTCAGCAACTGACGTCGCCCGCGGCGGCCAAAGCCGTGGAGGACACCGCGTTCTATCGCTCGGCCGTATTGCTGTCGCGCAATGACGTAGGGTTCAGCACCGAGCAGTTCAGTGCGCCAGTGGCCGACTTTCATGCCGCCTGCGCTCAACGCCTGGCCGAATTCCCTGACAACCTGCTGGCCACCGCGACCCATGATCACAAGCGCGGCGAAGACACTCGTGCACGCCTGGCGGTGTTGAGCGAGCGCAGCCAGTGGTATGTCGAGCAGATCGGCCTGTGGCGCGCCCTCGCCCGGCCGCTGCGCAATGATGACCCGGCGCCGTCGGCCGGCGACGAGTTGATCCTGTACCAGGCGCTGCTTGGCAGTTGGCCGCTGGACTTGCGCAGTGATGACCCGATAGCCTTCAAGGCCTACTTCGACCGCATCTGGCAGTGGCAGCGCAAAGCCCTGCGCGAAGCCAAGCTGCAAAGCAGCTGGAGCGCGCCCAACGATGCTTACGAACAGGCGTGCGAAGCCTTCACCCGGCAGCTGTTACTGGAGCCCGAAGGCGAGTTGCTGCGCTCGGCCCTGGGCAAGGCCGCCCAGGCCATCGCCGCCCCCGGCGCACTCAATGGGTTGGCGCAAACCTTGCTGCGCATGACCGTGCCGGGGATACCGGATCTGTATCAGGGCGACGACTTCTGGGACTTTTCCCTGGTCGACCCGGACAACCGCCGGCCCGTGGATTACCCCGGCCGTCAGCGGGCCTTGCAGCAACCGGCGGCCCTGCCGGAACTGTTGGCCAACTGGCGCGACGGGCGCATCAAACAGGCCTTGATCGCCAGGACGCTGAACCTGCGCGCCGAGCATCCGCAGCTGTTTCGCCGAGGGAGCTACCAACCCCTGCAAGTGCTCGGCAGTCAGGCGCATCGGGTCTTGGGTTTTGTTCGCGAGCATGAGGGGGAACGGGTCATCGTGATCGTGCCGATTCGCTGTGCGTCGCTGCTGGAAAACAGTGCCGAACCTCGGGTAGGTGCGTCGCAGTGGGGCGATACTCGGGTTCATCTGCCGTTCACGAATGCCGAGGAAAATCTCAAGGGACTTTTTTCCAACGCAGTAGTCACAAAACACAAGGAGCTGCCGATCAGCGCCGCGCTGGGGGACTTCCCGGTCAATCTCTTTATCCAAACTGTCGACACATGAGTTGTCCAGGAGCATTGCGATGAGTACCGACGATAAACGCATCCGCGAGTTTGCCTATCAGATCTGGGAATCAGAAGGCAAACCCGAAGGCCAGGAGGAACGGCATTGGGCGATGGCGCGCAAACTCGCTGAAGCCGAAGCGCTGGCGCCGAAGAAATCACCCAAGGCGGCGGGCAGCAAAACCGCGGCCAGCAAACCGGCCACCGGCAAAACCCTGAACGGCAAGGCGGGCGAGCCCAAGACCAAAGTAGCCAAAGCCAAGCCGGCCGCCGCTTCGACGGTGATCCCGCCGGGCGAAAAAGCCGTCGAGAAAAAACCCCGGGCCGCACGAAAACCGCCGGCGGTCTGACGCTTCACCGCAATACTTGATCAATTTTGCGTGGCGAGCTTGCTCGCCACAGGGCTTTGCTCATCCCGAAAAAAAGGAGCATGTGGTCGCCCCACCCCATTTGCAGGAGCACTTATGACCCGTCCAAAGAAAGACACGCCAGCCCCCCAAGAGCCTTCCCGCATTCGTGAGGGTCTGCCCTTTCCGCTGGGCGCGACCTGGGATGGTCTGGGGGTCAATTTTGCGCTGTTTTCCGCCAATGCCACCCGCGTTGAACTGTGCATCTTCGACGATGCCGGGGAGGTCGAACTCGAACGCATCGAACTGCCCGAATACACCGACGAGATCTACCACGGCTACTTGCCCGATGCCCATCCGGGGATGATCTATGGCTACCGGGTGTACGGCCCCTATGACCCGGCCAACGGCCACCGTTTCAACCACAACAAGCTGCTGATCGATCCTTACGCCAAGCAATTGGTGGGCAAGTTGAAGTGGTCTGAGGCTTTGTTCGGCTACACCATCGGGCATCCGGACGCCGACCTCAGCTTCGATGAGCGCGACAGCGCGCCCTTCGTGCCCAAGTGCAAGGTGATCGACCCGGCACACACCTGGGGCCACGACCATCGCGTCAGCGTGCCGTGGGACAAGACCATCATTTATGAAACCCACGTGCGCGGCATCAGCATGCGTCACCCCTCCGTCCCCGAGAACGTGCGTGGCACCTTCGCCGGGTTGATGGTCGACGATGTGCTCGAACACATCCGCAAGCTGGGCGTGTCCACCGTGGAGCTGCTGCCGATCCATGCCTTCGTCAACGACCAGCACCTGCTGCACAAAGGCATGACCAATTACTGGGGCTACAACAGCATCGCCTTCTTTGCCCCCGACCCGCGCTACCTGGCCAGCGGCAAGATCGCCGAGTTCAAGGAAATGGTCGCGCACCTTCACGAAGCCAATCTGGAAGTGATCCTCGATGTGGTCTACAACCACACCGCCGAGGGCAACGAGCAAGGCCCGACCCTGTCCATGCGCGGCATCGACAACGCCTCGTACTACCGCTTGATGCCCGACGACAAGCGCTTCTACATCAACGATTCCGGCACCGGCAACACCCTCGACCTGAGTCACCCCTGCGTGCTGCAAATGGTCACCGACTCCCTGCGCTACTGGGCCTCGGAGATGCACGTCGACGGCTTTCGCTTCGACCTGGCGACCATTCTGGGGCGTTACCACGACGGCTTCGACGAGCGCCACAGCTTCCTCGTGGCCTGTCGCCAGGACCCGGTGTTGCGTCAGGTCAAGATGATCGCCGAACCCTGGGACTGCGGCCCCGGTGGCTATCAGGTCGGCAGGTTCCCGCCGGGCTGGATGGAGTGGAACGACAAGTACCGCGACACGGTGCGCGCGTTCTGGAAAGGCGACGACGGTCAACTGGCGGACTTCGCCAGCCGCTTGACTGCCTCAGGCGAGATGTTCAATCAACGGGGCCGGCGCCCGTATTCGTCGGTGAACTTCGTCACCGCCCACGACGGTTTCACCCTCAACGACCTGGTGTCCTACAACGACAAGCACAACGAAGCCAACGACGAGAACAACCAGGACGGCAGCAATAACAACCTGTCCTGGAACCACGGCGTCGAAGGCCCCACCGACGATCCCGAGATCAACGCACTGCGCCATCGGCAGATGCGCAATTTTTTCGCCACGCTGCTGCTGTCCCAGGGCACGCCGATGCTGGTGGCTGGCGACGAATTCGCCCGCACGCAGGACGGCAACAATAATGCCTACTGCCAGGACAGCGAGATCGGTTGGGTCAATTGGGATTTGAGCGAAGACGGCAAGGCGCTGCTCAAGTTCGTCAAACGCCTGATCAAACTGCGCCTGGCCTACCCGATCCTGCGCCGTGGACGTTTTTTGGTGGGCAACTACAACGAGGACATCGGGGTCAAGGACGTCACCTGGCTGGCCGCAGACGGCAACGAGATGACCACCGAGCACTGGCACGATGCGCACAACCGCTGCATGGGCATGCTGCTCGACGGCCGCGCCCAGGAAACCGGTATCCGCCGCAAGGGCGGCGACGCCACCCTGTTGCTGGTGGTCAACGCCCACCACGACATCGTCAACTTCCTGCTGCCGCAAGTGCCCGACGGCGGCTTCTGGACCTGCATGATCGACACCAATCAACCGTCGATCCGCGGCCAGGAGCGCTTCGAATTCGGCCATGAATATTCGGTCACCGGCCGTTCGCTGCTGCTGTTCGAATTGCAGCATGAGGAAGAGGAGTGAAATGGACCTTCAGGGCTTTTTTCAGCGACAACCGACCGACTACGTCGACACCCAAGCGCTAGGCCGTTGCCTGCGGGCGATGGTGGAAGCCGGCCTCGATCAGCTACCCCTGCCCGGCAGCGGTCGGACCCTGGAACGGTTCCAGCGCCTGGCCGAGGTCGGCGGCCATGATTTGGGGTTGTGCAAGCTGTACGAAGGCCATACCGATGCGCTGGCGATTTTCCGGCAACTGGGTTTGTCGGCGCCCTCGGGCACCTGGGGCATGTGGGCCGCCGAACCGCCGCAAGCACGGGCATTGGTCAGCACACAGGGTCAGCGAGTGACGCTGAACGGGCGCAAAGCCTGGTGCTCGGGCGCGGCGGTGTTGAGCCATGGGCTGATTACCGCCTGGGATGAACAGGGCCGTCAGCAATTGGTGGCGGTCGCGCTGGATCAGCCCGGCGTGACCATTACCTTTGAGGGATGGGAAGCCGTGGGCATGCAGGCCACGGCCAGTGTTCAGGTGCTGTTCGAAAACGCCCACGCCCAAGCCGTTGGCAACCCCGGCGATTACCTGCAACGGCCCGGCTTCTGGCAAGGTGGCATCGGTATTGCCGCCTGCTGGTACGGTGCCGCACAAAGCATCGGCGAACGCTTGCGCCGGCATTGCGCGCAGCGTGACGAGCCCCATGCCCTGGCGCACCTGGGCGCCGTCGACAGCGCGCTGCATGGCGCGGCCGAGGTGTTGCGCGCCAGTGCCCGGGCCATCGACGCGGCGCCGCTGGACGACGCCGAGTTGCTCGCCCGACGTGCGCGTGCGGTGGTGGAGGAAGCCGCCGAACAGGTCATCCGCCACGTCGGCCGTGCCCTGGGTGCCGGCCCTTATTGTCAGGATCGGCAGTTCGCCCGGCTGATCGCCGACCTGCCGGTGTTCCTGCGTCAAAGCCATGGCGAGCGCGATCTTGCGGCGCTGGGCCAGAAAATTCTCACAGGCACATGGACGTTATGAAAACCAATCCAATCGTCGGTCAGGGCACGCCCCTGCATGTGTGGCAGACCTCCGCGCACCTTGCGCAGGTCCCTGCGATCGACATCCTGTCGCTGGTGCCTGAAGGTGCTCGCGCCGTGATCATCGCCCCCCATCCGGACGATGAAGTGCTGGGTTGTGGCGGGTTACTGCAATTGCTCGCCGAGGCGGGTCGCCCGCTGCAACTGATCTCCGTGACCGATGGCAGCGCCAGCCATCCGGGGTCCGAACGCTGGCCGGTGGAGCGCCTGAGTGTGATCCGCCCCCAGGAATCAGCCGAGGCCCTGCGCCGTCTGGGCCTGCCGCTGCACAGTCTGAAATGGCTGCGCGGCGGGTTCGCCGACAGTCAGGTGGCGGCGCGGGAAAGCGAATTGAGTGCCTTCATCGAACGCCATCTGCGCGCCGATGACGTGGTGTTCACCACCTGGCGTGAAGACGGCCATTGCGATCACGAAGCCGTGGGGCGCGCCAGTGCCATGGCGGCGCGGCGGGTTGGCGCCACCGTGCATGAACTGCCGGTGTGGACCTGGCACTGGGCGACGCCAGAGGACTGCTTGGTGCCCTGGCACCGGGCGAGAAAAATCCTCCTGGCACCGCACCTGGTCGCCCGCAAGCGCCATGCGATCCATGCCTTTGCCAGCCAGCTGGAAGGCGACCCGCACATCGGTTTGCCGCCGGTGTTGGCGCCCTATGTGCTGGAGCGTTTGCTGCAGCCCTTCGAAGTGGTGTTTCTATGAGCGTCGACGATCGTTATTTCGATGGGCTGTTTGCCGGCAACGACGATCCCTGGGCGTTCCGTGAGCGCTGGTACGAACAACGCAAGCGTGCGATCACCCTGGCGGCGCTGCCCCGCCGGCACTACCGAGCGATTTTCGAACCGGGCTGCGCCAACGGCGAATTGAGCGCCGAACTGGCCAAACGCTGCGATCGGCTGCTGTGCTGCGACACTGCGGCCGCTGCCGTGACCCTGGCGCGTACGCGCTTGAGCCTGTTCGAGCACGCCGAGGTGCGCCAGTGTCGTCTGCCGCAGGAGTGGCCGAGCGGGCAATTCGACCTGATCGTGCTCAGCGAACTGGGCTACTACCTGGATGCCGAAGACCTCACACGTTTGATCGAGCACGCTTCACAGGCCTTGACCGCCGACGGGCAATTGCTGGCCTGCCACTGGCGCCCGACCATCGAAGGCTGTCCACTCAACGCCCGCCAGGTGCACGACCTGATCCACGAACATTTGCCGCTGCCGCGTGTGGTGCTGCATCAGGAAGCCGATTTTTTGCTGGAACTCTTCAGCCGCGAGCCCCGCTCGGTGGCGAAGCTGGAGGGGCTGCGATGATCGGCATCCTGATTCCTGCACACAATGAAGAGGATTTGCTCGAAGACTGCCTGCAAGCGGCGCTGGTGGCGGCGAGCCACGAGCGGCTCAACGGTGAAACCGTGGTGGTGCTGGTGGTGCTCGACAGTTGCACCGACCGCTCCTCGCAGATCGTCAGCCGATACCCGGTGCACAGCCTGGCCATCGAGGCGCGCAATGTCGGCCAGGCCCGTGCCGTCGGTGCGCGGTTGCTCCTAGATCGCGGGGCGCGCTGGATTTCCTGTTCCGACGCCGACAGCCGGGTCGCCCATGACTGGCTGGTGGCGCAGCTGGACCTGGATGTCGATGCGGTGTGCGGCACCGTCACGGTGGATACCTGGCACGAGTCGATTGATGAATCGATGCAGATTCGCTACCACCAGCATTACCAGGCTCGCGACGGGCACCGGCATGTCCACGGCGCCAATCTGGGGATCAGTGCCGACGCCTACCAGCGTGCCGGCGGCTTCGAAGCCATGCCCTGCCATGAAGACGTGCATCTGGTCCGGCGTCTGGAACGCTGCGGCGCGAGGATTGCCTGGAGCCATCGACCGCAAGTGATCACCAGCGCTCGCCTGGACAGCCGGGTTCGCGGCGGCTTTGGCGATTTCTTGCAGGACCTGGCCGGGGGGCGATAAAAACACCTGCCACTGGGCACATCGGCGCGACGAAATGCGCTACTTGAGCAATACTCTTGGACGCGGCGATTCCAAGGTTCGGAACGCCGCGTATCGCTCTTCCACAAGAACAAGGACGTAGCCATGAAACCGGTCTCTATCCGTGAACACAGTGTGGCGGCACAAATCTGGAACAGTGCCCCGCAACTGGACAATGTCCCGGTCATCAATACCCAATCGCTGATCCCTCCCGGGGCCCGCGCGGTGGTGATCGCCCCGCACCCGGGTGATGAAGTGGTGGCCTGCGGCGGCCTGCTGCAGCTGCTCAGCGCCTTGGGCCACCCCTTGCAATTGATCTCCATCACCGACGGCAGCGCCAGCCATCCGGGCTCCCAGCAATGGTCGGAAAAACGCCTGAGCGTGTTTCGCGCCCAGGAGAGCGTCGAGGCCCTGCGCCGGCTCGGCTTGCCGATGCACAGCCTGAAATGGATCCGCGGCGGTTTTACCGACAACGCGCTGGCCGAACATGAAGTGGAACTGACGCGGTTCATCACACGCTATCTGCGACCCGGGGATGTGGTGTTCAGCACCTGGTCCGAAGACGGCAACAGCGACCACGACGCCGTCGGCCGCGCCAGCGCCAACGCCGCGACCATTGCCGGCGCCGACTTCAACGAAGTGCCCGTGTGGGCCTGGCACTGGGCCGCCCGCGAGCATGGCCTGATTCCCTGGCACCGCGCCCGCAAGATCCGCCTGGACACCTGGACCGTTGCCCGCAAAAGCCACGCCACCCACGCCTATGCCAGCCAACTCGACGGCGAACCCGCCATCGGCATCGCCCCCCTGCTGCCGCGGGTGCTGCTGGAGCGGATGCGCCTGCCTTATGAAATTGTCTTTGTCTGACGCCACAGAATCAGTGCAGGCCGGTGTGGGCATCCGGTAGCCAGCGTCATCGTTGACGTCCATCGCGAGCAAGCTCGCTCCTACAGGGAATGCATACACCCGCGACCAGGCCGCCTCGGTTGCCGTAGCGGTGTTCGCCCCCGGCCATGGATGGCCGATGGCGGCGGGCCCACGGAGCAGGACCGGAGCGGTGCTCCCGGTTTTTTCGCGATCGAGCCCGCCCCTGCAACTGAACTGCCCGACCTGCCATCAGTCGCATGCATAGGCATGCCCTGATTCAGAGGAGTGAAAGGTGACCAGTTCTTCCAAGTCGCAGACGGTCCCGCCCGTACCGTCGAACGCAGCGTCGGCCATCCATCGATTGCGCGTGCTGACCGTCAACACCCACAAGGGATTCACCGCGTTCAACCGGCGTTTCATCCTGCCTGAATTGCGCGAGGCGGTACGCAGTACCTCGGCCGATCTGGTGTTTCTGCAGGAGGTGGTGGGCGAACACGACAGCCACTCTTCCCGATACAACGAGTGGCCCACCACGTCCCAATATGAATTCCTCGCCGACAGCATGTGGAGCGATTTTGCCTATGGCCGCAACGCCGTCTACCCCGACGGCCACCATGGCAACGCCCTGCTGTCCAAATACCCGATCCGTGAGTACCGCAACCTGGACGTGTCCATCACCGGTCCCGAGCGCCGTGGGCTGCTGCACTGCATCCTCGACGTCCCCGGCCACGCCGAGGTCCATGCGATCTGCGTCCACCTGAGCCTGCTGGAAAGCCATCGCCAGCTGCAATTGCAGCTGCTCTGCCAGTTGCTCGAATCCCTGCCCGACCACGCACCGGTGATCATCGCCGGTGACTTCAACGACTGGCAGTTACAGGGCAACGCCACCCTCGCCCGCCGCGACTACCTGCATGAAGCCTTCGAGCGCCACCACGGCCGTCCCGCCAAGACGTATCCGGCGCGCTTCCCGCTGCTGCGCCTGGACCGCATTTACCTGCGCAATGCCAGCAGCCACGACCCGAAAATCCTCGGCAACAAGCCCTGGACTCACCTGTCGGATCATTTGCCCCTCGCGGTCGAAGTCCACCTCTGATCGACCGCCATCACGCCCGACAATCGAATAGCTTAATCGGTTAACCTGTTACTTTTGACAGTAGATACCCCGCAATACTGCTGCTAATTTGCTTCCATCCATACCACCGGCATGGATGGAAACACCCATGATAGTGGCCGTCGTTGCCGAAGAATCTCGATTACGGGTCATTGCTTTCCCGATGCTGTCTCGCAACCCGCGCTACCGAAGGCGGCTGATGCCTTGCCATTTTTGACAACTGGCCACTCAGTCGCCGATCCCCAAGCGGAGACCAGCATGAACATGTCCAGCCAACTGCCCAAGTACCGCTTCAGCGCCTGTGCCGTGTCCATCTGGTTATGCATGGGCTGGTCGCCCACCCTCCACGCGGCTTGCACCCTCACCCCCACCGCGGGCAACGACAACTTTGTGTGTGACAGCGCCAGCAGTGGCCCGCTCACTGACCTGGCCGGCAACAACAGCCTCACCTTTCCCGCCAACGGTACGGGCGTGATCAACGGCAACGTCACCTTCGGGCTCGGCAATGACATTGTCACCCTGAATTCAGGCCAGATCGTCGGCGCGCTGGACCAGGGTGACGGTGCCGACACCCTGACCCTCAGTGCCGGGCAAATCACCGGTGCGGTGCAACAGGGCAACGGTGTCGACACCTTCACCATGACCGGCGGCACCATACAGTCGTTGGCCCAGGGCGACAGTCGCGACTTCTTCCGCATGACCGGCGGCACCATCGTCGGTGCCTTCGAGGATGGCGACACCGCCACCATGACCGGTGGCACCATCGGCCGGGTCGACATGAAGCTCGACAACAACCTGTTCGACCTGTCCGGCGGGCGCATTCTCGGCAACCTGGTGACCGGTTTCGGCACCGACACCATCATCGTCTCCGGCGGCAGCATTGGCGGGTTCATCAGCGTCAGCGGCGGCAACGACAGCATCACCGTGACCGGCGGCGAGGTGTTCGGTGAGATCCGCACCAGCGTCGGCAACGACACCCTGGTGTGGGACGGTGGCGGCATCCTGCATTCGCAGATCCTGATGGAGGACGGCAACGACAGCGCCACCCTGCGCAACCTGAGCCAAGCCACTTTGGCACAGACCCCGTTCCTCAATGGCGGCAACGGCACGGACGTGCTGACCTTCGATCACACCACCACTGCCGGGGCCAGCCGCTATGTCAATTGGGAAACGGTCAACCTCAACAACGGCTCGCAATTCAATCTCGACGGCAACCTGGTGCTGGGCGACAGCGTCAGCGGCACCGGGGTTTTCAACATTGACGCCAGCAGCACCCTGACCTCCACCCAAGGCAGCATTTCACCTGCCACCGCAGGCCGGCTCGCCACCTTGAACAACGCCGGCATCATCGACCTCGGCACGGGTAATACCCGCACCAACGACACCCTGACCGTGCAGGGCAACTACGCCGGCAGTGGCGGCCAGTTGCTGCTGCAAACCGTGCTCGGCGATGACAGTTCCCCCAGCGACAGACTGCTGGTCAACAACGGCACGCTGACCGGCACCACCGCCATCACCGTCACCCACCTGGGCGGCGCGGGTGCTGAAACCCTGCAAAACGGGATTCAACTGGTCCAGGCCCAGGGCTCGGCCACCAGCGACGCCGGTGCTTTCACGCTCAAGGCCCCGGTGGAGTCCGGCGCCTTCCAATATGCGTTGTTCAAGGGCGGAGTCACCCCTGGCAGCGAAAACAGCTGGTTCTTGCGCTCCACCGTCGTGGCGCCGCCGCTGGTGCCACTTTCGGTACCCAATGCAGATCCGGCCTTGCCGCCTGAGGTGGTGCTGGTCCCCCTGGTGGCAATACCCGTCGCCGCGGCCGGCAGCCCACCGCTGCCGACGCCGGAACCGGGCGCGGCACCGATCCCCCTGTACCGTCCGGAAGTGCCCAACTGGTCGGTCATCCCGCCGGCCGCCGCGCAATTGGTCCTGAACGCCCTCGGCACTTTCCATGATCGTCAGGGCGATCAACGTCTGCTGACCGAAACCGGGGCCTTTGGCGCCGGTTGGGGTCGGGTCTATGGCAAGGACTTCAACCAGACCTGGGCCGGCACCGTCGCCCCGAAAATCGACGGCTCGCTCAATGGCTTCCAGGTGGGCAACGATCTGTACAGCTCGCAGACATCCGGCGGGCAAACCCGGCGCACCGGTTTCTTCGTCGGCCACAGTCGCCTGAAGGGCGATGTCGACGGCTTCAACGAGGGCTTCGAAGACAAGCGCGCCGGCAAGGTCAAGCTTGAGGGCGACAGCCTGGGCGCTTACTGGACCCTGACCGATCCCCAGGGCTGGTACTTCGATACGGTGGCGATGTACACCTGGCTGGACGGCGACAGTCACTCCGATCGCGGCCTGAAAATCGACAACAACGGCCACGCCGTGACCCTTTCGGCAGAGGCCGGTTATCCGTTCGCGCTGGCCGGCAACTGGGTGATCGAACCCCAGGCCCAGGTCATTCATCAAACGGTAAACCTGGACAGCCAGGACGACGGCATTTCCCGGGTGTCGTTCGATTCCGACCCCGCCTGGACCGGCCGCCTCGGCGCGCGGCTCAAGGGTCGCTACAGCGTGGCCAATCTGCCAATGGAGCCCTATGTGCGGGCCAACCTGCGGCACACCTTTTCCGGCACCGACACGGTCACTTTCGCCAGCACAACCGACATCGACACCGAGCAACGGTCGTCCTGGGCCGATCTGGGCGTCGGAGTGATCCTGACCCTCGCCCCTGCCGTCAGCGTGTACGCCAACGCCGATTACAGCACCCATATCGACAGTCATCAGCAGCGCGCTGTGGCGGGTAATCTGGGCATTCGGGTGAGCTGGTAGCACGCGGGAAACGACTGAGCAAAGGCTCTATTCCGCGACTTTTTTGACGAATTTTCCAATAAACAAGAACTTAGGGAGACGCCGTAAATCAGTCACTTAGAGCCCCTGAAATTACAATACCATTTATCGGCCATTTTCTTGACGCAGGGGCAGCGGTCCTCTTGACTTCACCGTACTACCCCCGGAAGTACTATCAGGGGCAAGCCCCCAGAGACACCCGCGCAATCGGGCGGCCCCCGGCTTGCCCCATTCCATTCGGTCGCCCCTCGTTCGGGGTAGGAGAGACGCCAAGGCAAGTACGGCACGCGATTGCAAGGTAGCCCCCCATGAAAACTTCATTCACCCAACAAGAGATCAAAGTCACTTTTTGCACTGTCTCGAGTTCACTCCTGCTGTGCTCCACCATGGAAGTGCAGGCCGCACCGGCCGACGACGACACAGCGCCCTGGTACCGCCAGGACGTTCCGGTGTTTGCCCTGCCCGCGCTCGCCACCACTTACGCTGGTCGTTTCAGCCCTGCCCCGGATATGCGAAGTAGTCACTTCATCACCGAAGATGTCACGCCCTACGCCTGGGATCAGGTCTACGGGCAGGCCTCGCGACAGGCGCAAATCGACGCCCTGGACCAAGGCTATTCCAACGTTGGCTCAGGCGAGGTCAAGGGCCCGGCGATCCTGACGCTGCAAAGCAGCAGCGGCCACACCCAGCGCGTCGGCCTGATTGGCGGCACCCTGCAACTCCAGAGCAACGGCAATGGCTTGCTGCCCAACCGCGCAATGTCCGACCCCAACAGCGATACCCTCAACCTGCAGGGCCAAAGCCTTGGCGCTTACTACAGTTTGACCGGGCCTCAAGGCTGGCACGTCGACCTGTCGGCCAGCGGCGGCCGGGTCAACGGGTTCAGTCGCAATGGCCAGGGCGAGCGTCAGGCCACCGAAGGCAGCGCGGTGACGCTGTCGGTCGAAGGCGGTTTTCCAATCGGCATCAGCGAAAACTGGGTGGTTGAACCCCAGGCGCAATTGATCAACCAGCGCATCACCCTGGATACGCCGTATGCCGGGTCGGGCAATGCGTCATCGACGGACCTGACCTCCTGGAGCGGACGGGTCGGTGCCAAGTTGAGGGGCAGTTACGACATCAGCGGCCTGCCCGTCGAACCCTATGTGCGGACCAACCTGTGGCACACGGTCTACACCGGCAACACCGTGACCCTGGACCAGGTCGACAAGATCAGCAGCAGCCGCAACTCCTCCACCGTCGAACTGGGCCTGGGCCTGGTAGCCCGGGTGACCCCGGTGGTGAGCCTGTATGTCAGTGCCGATTACAGCAGTGATGTGGATGACAATGACTTGAACGGGTTGATTGGCAGTCTGGGCGTGCGGATGCGGTGGTGAGGTACAGCTTTCGAGAGGAGTAGTGCCTGCATCGGTTCCTTCGCGAGCAAGCCCGCTTCCACATTTTGGAATGCGTTCCCCTGTGGGGCTTGCTCGCGAAGGCGTCCGTGAAAATGCTACGTCACTTGCCCTGGAACTCAGCCTCACGCTTGGCAATGAACGCCGCCATCCCTGCCTTCTGATCCTGGGTCGCAAACGCCGCATGGAACACCCGGCGTTCGAAACGCACGCCTTCGGACAGGCTCACTTCAAAGGCGCGGTTGACACTTTCCTTGACCATCATCGCAATCGGCAGGGATTTCTTCGCGATCAGCGCCGCGACCTTCAGTGCTTCGTCCAGCAGTTCATCGCTCGGCACGATGCGCGCGACGATACCGCAACGCTCGGCTTCCACCGCGTCGATCATACGGCCGCTCAGGCACATTTCCATGGCCTTGGCCTTACCCACGGCGCGGGTCAGGCGTTGGGTGCCGCCCATGCCCGGCAGCACGCCGAGGTTGATTTCCGGCTGACCGAATTTTGCGTTGTCGCCGGCCAGGATGAAATCGCACATCAGCGCCAGTTCACAGCCGCCACCCAGGGCGAAACCGTTGACCGCGGCGATGATCGGCTTGCGGCGGTTGGCCACGCGGTCGCTGTCGCTGAACAGGTCATCGAGGTAGATCTGCGGGTAGGTCAGCTCGGCCATTTCCTTGATGTCGGCCCCGGCGGCAAAGGCTTTTTTCGAACCGGTGAGCACGATGCAGCCGATGTTCGAATCCTGTTCCAGGCCATCGAGGGCGTGGTTCAGTTCGCTGACGATCTGCGCGTTCAATGCGTTCAGCGCCTGCGGACGGTTCAGGGTGATCAGGCCAACTCGGCCGTGGATTTGCAGCAGAATCGTTTCGTAATTCACGTCGTCTTTTCCTTTTCAGAGATTGCGCGAAATGACCATGCGCTGAATGTCGCTGGTGCCTTCGTAGATCTGGCAGACCCGCACGTCGCGGTAGATCCGCTCCAGCGGGAAGTCGTTGAGGTAACCGTAACCGCCCAGGGTTTGCAATGCCGAGGAGCAGACCTTCTCGGCCATTTCCGAGGCGAACAGCTTGGCCATCGAGGCCTCGACCAGCGCCGGTTGGCCGCTGTCACGCAGCGCGGCCGCGTAGTGCACCATCTGCCGGGCCACGGCGATCTGGGTGGCCATGTCCGCCAGGCGAAAGGCAACGGCCTGATGCTCGATGATCGGCTTGCCGAAGCTCTCACGCTCGCGGGCATAGTCCCGGGCGGCTTCGAAGGCGGCGCGGGCCATGCCCACCGATTGCGAAGCGATGCCGACGCGGCCGCCTTCGAGGTTGGCCAGGGCGATTCTGTAGCCTTCGCCCTCCTCGCCCAGACGATTGGCCACCGGCACTTTCACGTCTTCGAAGAGGATCTGGCAGGTGTCGGACGCATGCTGGCCGAGCTTGTCTTCGACCCTGGCGACCTTGTAGCCGGGCGAGTCGGTGGGCACGATCAGCGCGGTGATGCCGCGCTTGCCGGCGCCCGGGTCGGTGACCGCGAACACGATCACCACCCCGGCGTTCTGCCCGGAGGTGATGAACTGCTTGCAGCCGTTGAGCACGTAATGATCGCCCTCCCGCCGCGCGCGGGTTTTCAGACCGCTGGCGTCGGAGCCGGCCTGGGGTTCGGTCAGGGCGAACGCCCCAAGCATCGCGCCACTGGCCAGCGGTTTGAGGAAGCGTTCTTTCTGCTCGTCGGTGCCGTAGTTGAGGATTGGCACGCAACCCACCGAGTTGTGCACGCTCATGATGGTCGAGCAGGCGCCATCGCCGGCGGCGATCTCTTCCAGGGCCATGGCGTAGGCCAGGTAGCCAGTGTCGCTGCCGCCCCACTGTTCCGGCACCAGCATGCCGAAAAAGCCGAGCTCGGCCATTTCGCCGATGGCTTCCTTGGGGAAGCGATGCTCACGGTCCCATTCGGCGGCGAAGGGCTTGAGCCGTTCCTCGGCGAATTGCCGGGCCATGTCGCGGATTTGTTGCTGGTCGTCATTGGGGATCATGGTGAATCCTTGAATCGAGTTACGACGCAGAACCCTGTGGGAGCCAGCCCTGCTGGCGATAGCGTCGCGTCAGTCAATGTCTGCATGGATGACACACCGTCATCGCCAGCAGGCTGGCTCCCACAGGGGCGAAGTTTGCTTAATAGAGGCATTCCACGGCCATGGCCGTGGCTTCGCCGCCACCGATGCAGATGGCCGCGACGCCGCGTTTCAAGCCTTTCTGGCGCAGGGCCGAGAGCAGGGTCACCAGAATCCGCGCGCCGGACGCACCAATGGGGTGGCCCAGGGCGCAGGCGCCGCCGTGCACGTTGAGCTTTTCATGGGGGATTTCCAGGTGGGTCATCGCCGCCATGCCGACCACGGCGAAGGCTTCGTTGACTTCCACCAGGTCCACCTCGTTGAGCGCCCAACCGGTTTTCTTCATCAGCTTCTTGATCGCACCGATCGGCGCCACCGGGAACAGGCCCGGGGTGTCGGCGAAGGCTGCGTGGCCGTGGATCACCGCCAGTGCCATCAGACCGCGCTTGTCCGCTTCGGAGCGACGCATCAGCACCAGCGCCGCCGCACCGTCCGAAATCGAACTGGAGTTCGCCGCCGTCACCGTGCCGCCTTCGCGGAACGCCGGTTTGAGCGAGGCGATCTTGTCCAGTTTGGCTTTTGGCGGCTGTTCGTCGTTGCTGATGACCACCTGCGTTTTACCGACGGTCACGGTCAGCGGCACGATCTCGTCCTTGAAACTGCCGTCGGCGATAGCCTGCTGGGCGCGGGTGGTGGAGGCGATGGCGAACGCGTCCTGGGCCTCGCGGCTGAAGCCGTTGGTTTCAGCGCAGTCTTCGGCGAAGGTGCCCATCAGCCGACCTTTGTCGTAGGCGTCTTCGAGGCCGTCGAGGAACATCGAATCCAGCACCTTGCCATGGCCCATGCGGTAACCGCTGCGGGCGCGGTCCAGCAGGTACGGCGCGTTGGACATGCTCTCCATGCCGCCGGCGATCACCACCTCGGCACTGCCGGCCAACAGCATGTCATGAGCCAGAATGGCCGCTTCCATGCCCGAACCGCACATCTTGTTCAGGGTCGTGCAACGGGTCGATTTATCCAGCCCGGCGCCCAGCGCCGCCTGACGGGCCGGCGCCTGGCCCAGACCGGCGGGCAGCACGCAGCCGAACAGTACTTCGTCGACAGCGTCGCTGGCGACACCGGCACGCTCGACCGCGGCCTTGATCGCAGCGGCACCCAGTTGCGGCGCGCTGAGGCTCTTCAGTTCGCCCTGGAACCCACCCATGGGGGTGCGCACGGCGCTGACGATAACGATTGGATCGTTGGCGATAGTCATGACAAATCCTCCTATTTGGCGGCCATGCGCAAGGCGCCGTCGAGACGGATCACCTCGCCATTGAGCATGCTGTTTTCAATGATATGCCGGGCCAGCGCCGCGTATTCGGCAGGTTTGCCCAGGCGCGGCGGGAACGGCACGCCGGCGGCCAGTGAATCGCGGACCTCGGGTGTCATGCCGGCCATCATCGGCGTTTCGAAAATGCCCGGGGCGATGGTCATCACGCGGATGCCGAAGCGCGCCAGTTCACGGGCGGCGGGCAAGGTCAGGCTGACGATCGCGCCTTTGGACGCCGCGTAGGCCGCCTGGCCGATCTGCCCATCATAGGCTGCCGCCGACGCGGTATTGATGATCACCCCGCGCTCGCCATCGGCGTCCGCCTCGCTTTCGGCGATCGCCGCCGAGGCCAGGCGCAGCATGTTGAAGCTGCCGATCAGGTTGACGTTGATCACCTGGCTGAAGCTGGACAAGGCATGCGGACCGTTCTTGCCGAGGATCTTCTCGCCCCGCACGATGCCCGCGCAGTTGACCAGGCCATTGAGGCCGCCAAAGGCCTTGACCGTGGCCTGCACCGCCGCTTCAGCCTGGGCTTCGTCGCTGATGTCGGCCACCACGCTGTGCGCACCCAGGCGCTGGGCCTGGGCCGCGACGGCTTCGGCGTTCATGTCCACCAGCATCACGTTGGCGCCGGCAGCCACCAGCATTTCAGCGGTGGCCGCGCCCAGGCCGGACGCACCGCCGGTGACGAGAAAAACCTTGTTTGCGATCTGCATCGTTGTTTCCTTGGATTCAAGCTGAAACGTTCTTCGCCGCGGCCTCTTGAGCCTTGGCGATTTCCTGGTTGCGCAAGATAAAGCGCTGCAATTTGCCGCTGGGGGTTTTCGGCAAGTCACTGACAAATTCGATTTCACGGGGGTACGAGTGCGCCGCCAGACGCTTGCGCACGTGCTGGCGCAGCTCTTCGGCCAGTTCCGGCGTGGCGCGGTATTGCTCACTGAGCACGACGAAGGCCTTGACCAGTTCGGTGCGCTCCGGGTCCGGCTTGCCGACCACCGCCGCCTCGATCACGGCCGGGTGTTCGATCAGCGCACTTTCGACGTCGAACGGGCCGACGCGGTAGCCGGAGGTGGTGATCACATCGTCACTGCGGCCGACGAAGCTGATGCTGCCGTCCGGGTTCCACTCCACGGTGTCACCGCTCAGGTAGTAGTTGCCGACGAAGGCCTTGGTCGGCGCGCCTTCGTAACCGGCGAACCAGCACATCGGCGACTGGGTACGGTCGATGGCCAGGATACCCGGCTGACCGACGCCCAGTTCCTGGTAGTCATCGTCCAGCACCACGATGCGGTGGCCGGGCGAGGTGAAACCGGCGGCGCCCATGTGAATCGGGTGGTCCAGGCCGTGGTGATTGCACAGCACCATCCCCAGTTCGGTCTGGCCGTAGTGATCGTGGATGACCACCCCGAGGTTGTCGGCGAACCAGCGGATCACTTCCGGGTTCAGCGGCTCGCCGGCGCTGCTGACGATACGCAGCTTGCCCTTGATCGACTTGGCGAACTCATCACCGCCAGCGATCAGCAGGCGATAGGCCGTCGGCGAACCGGTGAGGTTGGTGATGCCGTACTTGTTGATCACCCGGCAGGTGCTTTCGAGGGTGAAGGGGCCATCGTAGAAGGTGATCGGGTGACCCATGGACATCGGGCCGGTCACGCCGAAATAGATGCCGTAGGCCCAGCCCGGGTCGGCGACGTTCCAGAAGGCGTCTTCGGGGCGCAGGTCCACGGCGTCTCGGGTGTAGCTCTGGAAGGCGACGATGGCTTTCAAAGGCACCGACAGCGCTTTCGACGGGCCCGTGGTGCCCGAGGTGAACATCAGCAGGAACGGGTCGTCGCCGCTCAGCAGTACCGGTTCGCAAACGTTGGAGTAGTTGGCCAGTTCGGCCCAGAAGCTGAAATCGCCACGGACAATGCCCTGGCCTTTGGCACCGCCGACGGTGACGATGGTCGGGCAATCGGCGACATCCGTGAGTTTCGGCCGGTTGATGCTGTCGGTGACCACGACCTTGGCGCCGGAACAGCTCAGGCGATGTTCGATGGCTTTCGGACCGAATGCCGTGAACAGTGGCTGGTAGACCGCGCCGATGCGCCAGGTGGCGAATACGGTGATGAGCAATTCGATGTTGCGTGGCAGCAGGCCGGCGACCTTGTCGCCCTTCTGCACGCCTTGGCTGAGGAGGAAATTGGCAAAACGCGCCGCTTTATCTTGCAGGTCACTGAAGGTGTAGGTCGCGCTGGCGCCGTCGCGGCCTTCCCAGAACAGCGCAATGCGCCCCGGCAAGGCGTGCCGGTCGCAACACTCGATACAGGCGTTGACAGCGCTCAAGTCACCCGCGAGTGCGGCGTCGACGGTGTGCTGGTAATCGAACTGTGAAACGGCAGACAAGTAATCGCGCATTGCCAGAATCCCTCTGTATTTTTATTAGGTGGGGGGAACCGTAATCAACAGGGAAATACTCGCTCTGCGCGCAGTGGCGGGCAATGGTCAAAGTAATCAAGTTGCTTGACTGGTTTGGCCAAGGGGTGAGAGGTCGGGTGCCTGTCAGAGCCCCTTCGCGGGCAAGCCCGCTCCCACAGGGATCGCCGTTGAACCTGGGGGAGCCGGCTTGCCGGCGATGACGTCAGCGGCCTTACATCAATCAGCGTCGTTGAGGATCAAACTGCGGTAATGCCCCGGATTGGACCCGGACCACTTGCGAAACGCCTTATAGAACGAGCTCGCGTCGGCAAACCCCAGTCGCGTGGCGATCTCGGCGAAGCTGATGCTCGGCTCGCCCAGCCAGACAATGGCCAATTCCTTGCGCACGCTGTCCTTGAGCCCTTGGTAGCTCTGGCCTTCCTCGGCCAGGCGCCGACGCAGGGTCGAGGCGGACATGCACAGTTGCTGCGCCAGGGCTTCGGTTTCCGGCCACTGCTCGGCGGGCAACTGGCGCAGGTCGTGCTTGATGCGGCTGGCCAGGCTCTGGGGGTCGCGGTACTTCACCAGGATGTTGGCCGGCGCATGGGCCAGGAAACGGCTGAGTTCCTCGGCGCTGCGCTTGATCGGCAGGTCCAGGCAATCGGCGGAGAAAATCATCCGCGTGCGCGGCCGATCGAAACGCAGGTTCTCGGAGAACATCACCTGGTAGTCATCGCAGAAAGCCGGCCGTGGGCAGCGCAACTCGATGGCCAGGATCGGTATCCGCCGCCCGGCCAGCCAGCAGGCCACGCCGTGGACGATCATCCAATAAGTGAAATAGGTGAAGGCGCGACGCGGTTCGTGGTCGTCCTCCGACAGCACGATTTCCGCCAGGCTTTGTTGACGTACCAGCTCGGCGGGCATGCGTTCGAGCATCAACGACAGAAAATCCAAGCCACTGGTGAGCCCCGCCGCCAGGCTCGGCTGGACCATGGCACAACGGCACAGAAACGCCAGGCTGCCGGACTTGAGCTTGCGCGGGTCCATGCCGAAGAACTCATCGTCGCCACGCCGGGCCAGCAAGCGCCAGAGCCGCGCATAGGCCGTGGCCGGCACCCGGGCATCGGCGTTGCCCAGCAGGCCCGGGTCGATCCCGACCTTGTTCAACACCTCCTCGGTGGCGACACCCCGGGCGCAGCTTTGCAACAGCGCTTCACGCACCAGTTGAATGGAGATGGTGTCTTTTTCCGACATGGAGCGAGGGGAGCCTGTGTGCTTAATTGTGTCCGCATCTTACCCCAGCCAATGACACAAATCCCTTGTGGGAGCGGGCTTGCTCGCGAAGGCGGTGGCTCATTCAGTATTGATGTCGACTGACACACCGCCTTCGCGAGCAAGCCCGCTCCCACAGGGGATTGGGTGATCTTCAGGGTTGTTCAGCTTAGGTTCAGGTAAATGTCAATCGATGGCATTTGGGAATGAGTGTCATTATGTTACAACTTCACACCCTACTTTTTCTGCTCCCGGTGCTGAATGCTCGTTCCTTTTCTGATCATGCTGCGCGAAGGCATCGAGGCGGCGTTGATCGTCGGCATCATCGCCAGCTACCTCAAACAGACCGGCCGCGGCCAGTGGATGCCCGCCGTGTGGATCGGTGTTTTCCTCGCCGCCGCCCTTGCCCTGCTGGTGGGCGGGGGTCTGGAGCTGGTCAGCGCCGAATTCCCGCAGAAACAGCAGGAACTGTTTGAAGGCGTGGTCGGACTGATCGCCGTCGGCATCCTCAGCTCCATGGTGTTCTGGATGCGCAAGGTGGCGCGTTCGATCAAGCACTCGTTGCAAGCCTCCCTCGACCAGGCGTTGACCGGTTCCAGACATCAGGTCATGGCGCTGATCGCCATGGTGTTTTTCGCCGTGGCCCGGGAGGGTCTGGAAACGGTTTTTTTCCTGCTGGCGGTGTTCCAGCAGAGCGAAGGCCCGGCAGCACCGATCGGCGCCCTGCTGGGGCTGATCCTTGCGATCGTCGTCGGTTTGCTGATCTACAGCGGCAGCATGCGCTTGAACCTCGGTGCGTTCTTTCGGTGGACCGGGCTGTTCATCCTGGTGGTGGCTGCCGGGATCCTTGCCAACTCCGTGCAAGCGCTGCACGAAGCCGGCGTATGGAATCACCTGCAAACGGTGCTGTTCGACATCAGCGCCACCTTGCCGATGGACGGCCCGCTGGGTTCGGTACTGGCGGGGATGTTCGGTTACCAGGATGCGCCGACTGTCAGCACCCTCGGGGCGTATCTGATTTATCTGGTCGTGGCGTTGGCGATGTTCTTCATGCCAGCCCCCGCCCCCCACGCAAAACCCTGTAGGAGCGAGTTCACTCGCGATGGTGGTGAACGATAACGCGGGGAATCAGGTGCCCCGTGGCGGTCTCTGGTTTTTCGCGAGCGAGCTCGCTCCTGCAGGGGGCGAGCCGATCCATATTCTCAGTCAGTAAGGGCTCCCATGCCAAATTCAGCCCCACCCCAGGCATCCCCTCCCCGCGCCCTGCGCTGGGCAGTGGCCGGTTCGGTGATCGTGATGATCGCCGCCGGTGGTCTGTTCTATTACGCCTCGAAACTGGCTGCGGCCAAGCGCCTGGCCAACCATGACGAAATGTTGGTGACCATCGAGTCCCATCGCTGCGCACCCGACACCCTGACCGTACCCGCCGGCCACGCCAGTTTCCGCATCGTCAACCGCTCGGACCGGGCCGTCGAATGGGAAATCCTCGACGGCGTGCTGGTGATCGAAGAACGGGAAAACATCGCCCCGGGGCTGAGCCAAGTGATCAACGCCAACCTGCTGCCCGGCGACTACAGCATCACCTGCGGCCTGTTGAGCAACCCGCGCGGCACGCTGCACGTCACCCCGACCGCCGCGTCCGATGCCGCCGCCAAGGCCAGGCCGTCGATGGTGGCGTTTGTCGGGCCGCTGTCAGAGTTTCGCGTTTACCTGAGCAGCCAGGGCACCGCGCTTATCAAAGCGGTCAGTGCACTGGACCAAGCCATCGCAGGCGGCGACCTGAGCCGGGCCCAGGCCTTGTACCTGCCGGCCCGCGCCGCTTATCAACGCATCGCCCCGGCGGCGCAACGCCTGGCGGAGCTGGACAACGCCATCAACGCCCGCGCCGACTACTTCGAAAAGCGCGAGCAGGACCCGGACTTCGTTGGCTTTCATCGCCTGGAATACGCGCTGTTCCAGCAACGCGACCTCGATGGCCTGGCACCGGTCGCCCAGCGCCTGCTCACGGACGTCACCACCCTCAAGCAACAACTGCTGGCGCAAACCCTGCCGCCGGAACAACTGGTGAGCATCGTGGTGCGCAACCTCAACACCCTGGGCGATGTGCGCGCCGCAAGCGGTGAAGAGGAACGCTACAGCCACAGCGACCTGAACGGCTTCGCCGGCAACCTCGATGCCGCGCGCAAGGTGGTCGAGCTGCTGCGACCGCTGCTGAGCACATCCGCCGCCGACCTGCTGCCGACCCTCGACAACGCCCTTGCCACCTTCGATGCCCAACTCAATGGCCTCAAGGTCGACGGCACCTACGCCAGCTACGACAGCGTCAGCACCGAGCAGCGCCAGCAGACCGCCGACAAGGCCAAGGCGCTGGCCAACGCCCTCGACGCCATCGATCCCGCCCTTGGCCTGTCCGGCCTGTAACGCAGAAGACGAATTCAGATGAACGATTCAAAGTCAGTCAACCTCCCGCGACGCCAGGTACTGATGGGCATCGGCGCCGCCGGCGTGGCCCTGAGCTGCCCGGCCATGGCGGCCAGCCCCGCGCAGGTCACCGAAGCCCCCAGCAGCGAGCGCACCGAAGACCGTCACGATTTCTACGGCCAGCACCAGAGCGGCATCGTCACCCCGCGCCCGGCGTCGGGCATGCTGGTGTCTTTTGATGTGTTGGCCGGTGACCGCGAAGACCTGGAGCGACTGTTCCGAACCCTCAACGAGCGCATCGCGTTCCTGATGAAGGGCGGCCCGGTGCCCCAGGTCGACCCGAAACTGCCGCCGGTGGATTCGGGGATTCTCGGCCCGGTGGTCATCCCGGACAACCTGACCATCACCGTGTCGGTGGGCGAATCGCTGTTCGACGAGCGTTTCGGCCTGGCCCCCGCCAAGCCCAAGCGGCTGGTGCGCATGGTCGGTTTCCCCAACGATGCCCTGGAAGCGGACTGCTGCCACGGCGACCTGAGCCTGCAGTTCTGCGCCAACACCGCCGACACCAACATCCACGCCTTGCGCGACATTGTGAAAAACCTCCCGGACCTGTTGCTGGTGCGCTGGAAGCAGGAAGGCAGTGTGCCGCCCCAGGCCCCGGCCAAACCCGGTATACCGGCGCAGAGTGCGCGCAACTTCCTCGGTTTTCGCGACGGCTCGGCCAACCCCGATTCCAACGACGGCAAGGCCATGGACCGCATCGTCTGGGTCCAACCCGGCAGCGATGAGCCGGCCTGGGCGGCGGGCGGCAGTTATCAGGCGGTGCGCATCATCCGCAACTTCGTCGAGCGCTGGGACCGCACGCCTTTGCAGGAACAGGAGAGCATCCTCGGTCGGATCAAAAGCAGCGGCGCGCCCATGGGCGGTCGCCACGAAACCGAAGTGCCGGACTACGCCAAGGACCCCGAAGGCAAGCTGACCCGGCTCGACGCGCACATCCGCCTGGCCAACCCGCGCACTGCCGCGACCCAGACCAACCTGATCCTGCGCCGCCCGTTCAACTATTCCAACGGTGTGAACAGGAACGGCCAACTGGACATGGGCCTGCTGTTCATCTGTTACCAGGCCGACCTGGAAAAAGGCTTCATTGCCGTACAGACGAGGCTCAACGGCGAACCGCTGGAGGAATACCTCAAGCCCGTCGGCGGCGGCTACTTCTTCACCCTGCCCGGTGTCGCCGGCACTCAGGACTTCATCGGTCGCTCATTGCTCGATGCCACCAAAAACACCTGATCACTCCAACTCGGAAACGTCCCATGAAAAAGTCGCCCCTCGCGTTACTGTTGACCTTTGGTTTGCTCAATACCCCGTTTTCAGCTTTCGCGGCCACGGCGCCGCTGGACCTGGTGCAGCCGGTCTCCGACTACAAGATCTACGTCACCGAGCAACTGGACGAACTGGCCAGCCACACCCGGCAGTTCACCGATGCGGTGAAAAGAGGCGACCTGGCAACCGCGAAAAAGCTCTATGCGCCGACTCGCGTCTACTACGAGTCGATCGAGCCGATCGCCGAGCTGTTCAGTGACCTGGATGCGTCCATCGACTCCCGGGTCGATGACCACGAAAAAGGCGTGAAGGCCGAAGACTTCACCGGTTTCCACCGTATCGAGTACTCGCTGTTCGAGCAAAACAGCACCAAGGGCCTGGATGAATTGGCGGACGGCCTGGACAAGGACGTCACGGACCTGCAAACCCGCGTTGCCGGCCTGACCTTCCCGCCGGAAAAAGTCGTCGGCGGCGCGGCGGCACTGCTGGAAGAAGTGGCGGCCACCAAGATCTCTGGCGAGGAAGATCGCTACAGCCACACCGACCTCTATGATTTCCAGGGCAACATCGACGGGGCGAAGAAAATCGTCGACCTGTTCCGTGCGCAGATCCAGAAGCAGGACGCGGCGTTCATCGCCAAGGTCGACAAGAACTTCGCCACGGTGAACAAGATCCTGGCCAAGTACAAAACCGCCGACGGGGGTTTCGAGACCTACGACAACGTGAAGGAAAACGATCGCAAGGCCCTGGTCGGGCCGGTCAATACCCTGGCGGAAGACCTGTCGACATTGCGCGGCAAGCTGGGCTTGAATTAAGCCCGGCCATGCAGGAGCTGGCGGGGGCTGCGGTCCTTTGATCCTGTTTTCTGACAATCAAAGGATCGCAGCGCCGTTTCATCCGACGGCCTCTGTACACCCCCTACAATTTAACGGCCTGGACCTTTGAATGATCCAATGCGCGGCCGATAGGGTCGCCGTTGTTATCGAGGGCGTACCATTTGTTGCCCAACTGAATCACCGCGGTATTGGTGCCGTTCCATCTGCCCATGGTCGAGCTGACTGAGCGAGGCAATCGGGAAGCCCCTGCACCCGCCATGCCGCCAAAGAAGCCCCGCAGCCGATCCACGCAGGTCTGCAAATGACTGGTTCCGGACTCAGTCAAGGCGAAGACGCCACTGGTCAAAACCCTGCGCAACGAACCTACCGCCCTGCCCCCCGAGGCAATCAGGTCCGGTAACCCATCGAGCGGGTTGACCAGAGAGACAATCGTGGTGCCTGTGATTTTGATGGCTTCAAAGGCCTTGGTCGTGATGGGACCGACAAAACTCAATGCCTGGGGAATCCTGGTCGCTGCACCTGCCAGCGTGCTCAGGGCTGAAATGAGGTCGGTAAAACAACCGAAGGCGCCGTTGATGAAGCGCATTCGATCACCGGATTGCAGGTCTGCCGTACACCCCACGAAAGGTATGAGCTGTATCAGGAAATCTTTCACCTTGCCCCAGTAGGCGCGGTTTTCCTCCGCGGTTGTCTGCCCTTTCGCTTGTTTGAACAAAAAATCCCGCTCTCCCTGCAAGTAGTTTGCGTTGATGATGCGATTGACGATGATCGCCGTTCTGATTGAGTCATAGCTGTCGGGGACCGCATCCGCTTGCCTGCGCCCCCCAGTCGTTGCCGCCAGGGTGCTACCCAACTGTTCGATAATCAGTTTGTTCGATGAAGTGCCGGCTACCGGTGCAGAGCCTTGGGAATACGCCGAAAAATCGAAGGGCAATGCAGTGCCTCGTCGTACCTCCACGTTGACGGTGCCGCCTTTGCCGACTCTGGCCTTTTCCGTTTTTATCTGACCATCAAGCGGTAAATCCTTCGGCAAGTCCTTGCGTTCGTTGATTAACATCCGGCCCGGAAATACTTCGAAATATCTGATGTCCTCCCCAAGCTCACAACGCAACAGCGTTCCGTGGCGACCCCGTAAAGCAGCCTTCATTTTGTCCGTTTCATCTTCTTTGGGCTTGCCGGTTTCTTCACGCAAGGTAAACAGTGTCACTTCACCCTGCTCAAGGGACTGGCGAGCATCCTGTGGCAAAGCCGCTATCAAGGATTTTGTGCTGACGACGAAAGCGGTCTTTCGCGCATTGAAAACACTGTCGACCGACGATGTGAGCAGAACGTCCAGTACCGGCAACGCATGCACGGCTCGGGTGAACAACTTTTCGTTTATCGGTGCGCTGACGACCTTCCACTCCAATGTGAACAAGTCCCCATCCATGTAAGCCTCGACCAGGTCTTTTTCCACGGTCCTGACAGGCTTGAACTTATCCAGCGGTTCATAGACCTCGGCCTTGATTCTTATCTCTTGCACAGCTTCTTTGGTGATGAGCGGGAATATTCTGTCCAGTTCCCTGATCGCGATCTCCCTTCGCGTCACCAATGGTCTTTTGAACCCTTCGATCGCCTGGTTGAGATCGGCCCGTTGCGAGGCGAACCGGGTTGCCGCGAGCGAATAATCCGCTGACGAATAGGAAGCGTCAGTGCGTTGCCCGACAACCCCGTTCATCACCGCCCAGGTCAGTAAAATATCCGCGGCAGCCGTCTTGAACAGCAGCTGTTGCTCTGGCGTGGCGGGATCAAGCAGCGCCAGCGACAACAACTGCTCGGTGTTCATGGCTCGCGAGCATCCGGGGTTCTGAATCTCGGCGATCGCCGTTCCCAGGCGCAATGTCATCCAGCCTGCCGTACCGATCTGGATACCTTTGTCAGGATCCTGGATCAGGAATTCGGGGCCCGCGTCTGCCAGGAACAGATGCGCAACCAGCGGCGCCGCCAAGGCACTGACACCCTTGTTGTCGATCAGGTGCTGTTCGACCTCCGCCCGCACGTCGGTCAGATTGCGGCCCAGGTTTTTTGGCTGGTAGATGTCATACCCGGCCACAGTGCCTGGCCTGCCAGGCGCGTCCGTGTCCACGGCGAGTTTGATTGCGGCCATCAACAGCTTCTGATTGTGTTCGGGAACAGCCGTTTGCCCGGCTCCATACCAGTTCAGTGCATTGATCAACGTTTGCCCCCAGGTGTGCGCCTGGTTCTTCGCGAACATTTTTCCCAGCAACTCATCGGCGTGACTGCGTCGCCACTCAACGGACGTGTCGGCCAGCAAATCAGCCGCCAATGCGTCAACCATCGGACGGCGAACGCTGAAAACCTCTTTCTCCAGATGAATGATTTTGCTGCGATCCTCAGGCGTCAGGCTGATGGGTGACTGAGCATCCGCCAGCAAATCAGCGCTGCAGTCACCCAAAGGTGGCGCGCTCGGTAGCCTTGTACTGAGCCAGCGCACAACGTTACGGACCTCCCCCACTGTTTTGGGCGAGCCGAACCCTCGGTAGTCAATCACCTGCTGCAAGTCGATGGACAAGGTCGAGTACAACGTATTCCCCGTTTCCTTGACGGCGTTCAAAAGATCGGCAAAGGGGACCTGCAATGTACTTTCAGCGTTGACCGTCGCCGTCAAGTCGTGCCATTGCTGCGAAATCTGGACCTCAATCCTGTTAGCGCTGATCCTCACCGGCGAGTCGGTGCAATCGACATCCAGGCGCTTACACATTTCGAGCATCTTCGGCAACTTCACAAAGCGGCTCAAAACCTCAAGGTTTTTCGAACATTTGTCCGCCAGGGGTGAACCATTGGCGCTTCGTGTGTAGCGCCCGGATAACGATATGGGCGCGTTGTCATCCAGGTTTTCCGTCGCCTTATTCAGTTCATGGATCAGTTGGTCCCGTGCCTTGCTCTCGGCAATCATCTGTGTGACTGACTCACACTCGTCATGGACCGCTGCTTTTTTATCGGAGGAGATCACGGGCCATCCCTCCTTTTTCAGCGTCGAAGCCAACGTGCCCGCCTGCTTGCTGTCGGTTGGCGGCACGACCGAATAGAAAAAGAGGATCACGGCACACGAAATCAGGTTCTGGTCGTCATCCACGAACGGCAGTCCGAAATTGCCAGGATCGAGCACTTGCCGCGCGGCGAGGACGTGCGCAGACACTTGCCCCCACCCCGAGGTGTCCCATCGGTAAAAGGTCTGGGTGGTGCTGACACCGTCGCGGACCACTGTTCCTGAAACAAAGTCCTGATGAATGCTCAAGGTATCGAGCACCAGGCCCTTGGATTCGAACCAGGCCAGTACGGCGGGATCATTCAAGGTCTGTTGGTAAAGCGCCAGCGGCCGGTTCATCGCACTGTCCCTGGGGACAGACAGCGGCATGTCCCGGTGGCCCGCATCCAATCGTTCCAGTACACGGGTTTGCAGATTCTGGTCAGCCTGCTGAGCGATCTGTTCCTCCGTCAAGGCCTCCAGAACCCATTGCGCACTGTCATCGGCAGGCCGCTGAAGGTCGGAGTTGGGGGGGATATCCACCGTCTCGACGTAGGGTTCGCCATCCACATCAACGCCCATTGTGGAAATTTGCAGACGGGCGTAGTGATCACGGGCGCTGAAAATGCGCTCGTCGACCAACTCGGCATAGGTCAGATCCGGTTGTGACGGAACCGGTTGCGATAACAGATGATTGATATCCGGTATCAAGTCTGGCTGGGCCTCATCCTGGGCCTCCAGCCGCGCTACGAAAGGCTGCACGTTCGGCATGTCCCTCAGTACATGTCGCAAATCATCGACGATGAGTCGATGCAGTACGGGATCTGCCTTCACGGCTGAGTGCGAATCTGGGTCGGGTGACGCGTCGCCGAACCACTGGCGGTGAAACTCGCTCACGGCTGCGTAGGCCGCAACCAGGCCTATCGTAGCAGCGGAACGCGGATGCTCTTTGGCTGCGCCCCACACGGCCGCCCCCATTGGCCCCAGATACCCCCATGCCGAACCCAGCCAGCTTTTCAGGTCGTCGGCCAGTGATTGCAGGACACTGATGTCGCCGGTGTCGCGTGTCTCGTCCGAGCGCTGGGTCGTTTCGGTGTAGGGATTATCGGTACCGTCGTATCCAGAGATGGGTATTTGCCGGAATGGACTGCGCACGGACACGCCCATGATCCGTTGGATAAACGCTTCAAGCGCCGGACGAGGGTCCAGGGCCTCGACCGGCTGCCAACCGGTCAAGGTGTGGGTCAGCGTCGTCAGCAGGGCATCGGCGTCACCCGCCAGCTTCTGCAGGTGTTCGCTTGTCGTCTGTTGCGGTACCGCTGGCGTGGGCGGGAATGGCGTTCGAAGTCCGACCTGCAGGCCGCGGTCCATTGCCGGCCCAGGCACTTTGCCAAGATCGTCAACGGCTTTGGCCACCGTCAGACACCGTCGCAACAACCCGCCCTGGTGCAGATCAGGCGCTCGGGTATCGACGAAATCGTACAGTTCGGACTTGCGCTCGATCTCCTCCAGAACAGCCAGCAAGGGAAATCCGCGATCCGCGGACAGTGGCAACTTGAATGCGAAATCGACCGTTTCCTCAACGTTGCTCACCGTGGTCAACACCGGATCGGATTTTTCTAAAAGACATCGCTGCAGTCCGGCAATCCTGTCCTTGTAATTCTGTGGCACCTGATCGTCACAGATGACCCGCCAACACGTGCTCAACAGATACTGTGCGGTGTCGGGCGACGGCCTCGAATATTTGACATCTTCCAGATCCATCGCCGGCAGGTAGCGCGCCTGCTCCTCCAACCTGCGTTCCACCCGGTCGTTCATCCATGTCGGGCCTTCGTCGATAAGCTCCCGGAAACATTGCCATTGGGCATCCGTCAGCAACTGGCCGCCGGCAATCTTCTGGTCGCGTTGCAGGCGCGATTCGCTGAGTTGGGTTTGGATGAAACCGGCGACGGTTCGACTGTCGGTATTTGCGGGAAACCTCAGTCCTTCGCCCAGTGCGTCCGCCCATTGGTTTGGCGGTAAATGGCAGACAACGTCGATGATCTCGCGCAGTCGCTGATCCGTCAGACCCGCTTTGGGTTCAATGGCCAGGTGCATGGCTTGAATCATGACGGGCTTCAGATTCGCGACCTTGTCTTCGGGCAAGAGGCCACTCTTGATTACGTCCAATACCTCCCGCTCCGTCAGCGTCTCGGTGGTCAGGTGCTCATAACAAAGGCCCCAGGTTTCGCTGAAGGACGCCAGGTCGACGATACGATCGCCATCGCGTTTTTCCCGTGCGTAATACAGCGGCATCTGAAGGGATTTGACGGTCGAGGCCGAGATGGCTGCGTCGGGTTGGATAAAGTCATTGCGCGGCTTGAGGGCTTGCCCACTGTTTGCGGTGCTCGACACCTGCCTGGCCAACCGAGTCGGGTTCGCCGCTTTGGGCATTGAATGGGATGGAGGGATCGAGCCGGTGGCGTTGGTGCGCAAGGCTGGGATGGTCAAGATCGAAATTCCGTTCAGGTGTGCGTCAGGCGAACCTAATCGGCGCCACTGAAAGGAACTATAAGAAAGCGCTCAGGCCATTGCCCCCTGTGTAGGAGCGAGCTCGCTCGCGATGGACGTCAATGATGACGCGGGATGTCTGATACCCCGCGGTGTCCTGATGTCCATCGCGAGCGAGCTCGCTCCTACAGTTGAAGGCGATCCGTCACAAAATGCGGTAGAGCAACCGCTCGATGCGCACGCGGCTGACGCGCTTGAGGAACTTGGCCACGCCCGCCGGGTAGTCCGGAAGGGTTTCCAGGTCCTGATAACGCTCGATGCGCGTGGTGTGCTGGAAAATCTCCGCCAGTTCCTGCTTGCGCGGTTCCAGCAACTCGCCCTTGGGGTCATCGAGCAGCAAGGCGTTTTCCAGGTCGAGGCGGAACGCCCGCGGGTTGAGGTTGTTGCCGGTCAGCAGGGTGTAGCGCTTGTCGACCCACATGCCCTTGAGGTGGTAGGTGTTGTCGCCCTCCTTCCACAGGTGCAGGTTCAACTGGCCGCTGTCGATGTTGCGCTGGTGACGCTTGGCGAAGCGGCGCAGGCTGATCTCGTACAGATACGGCAGCGCCGCGATGACTTTGAACGGCTCGCTTGGCGGTATGTAGAAGTCGTTGGCCGTCTTGTCGCCGACCACGATATCGACCTTCACCCCACGGGCCAGCGCCCGGTTGATTTCCCGTGTCACGGCCAGTGGCAAATTGAAGTAAGGCGTACAGATGGTCAGTTGATGCTGGGCACTGGCGATCAACTCGCCGATTACCCGGCTCAACGGGTTGTTCTTGCCCACGCCCAGCAACGGGCTCACCGACAGGCCCGTCTTGTCCGTGGTGCCCTGGGTGGTGTCGTAGGCCGCATGTTTGAGGCGGCTGCGCAGGTCGCCGATGTCATTGCGCAGGCTGCGGGTGGTCGGCAGGTTCGGCAGGTCGAGGCGATGCACTGCCTTGGACGCCACCAGGCCGTGCTGAACCAGGTGCTGCATGGAGTCGGCCAGCGTACGGTCCTGCAACAGGTGATAGCGATCGTAACGGTACTTGTCGAATTTGTGCAGGTAGACGTTGTTCAGGCTCGCGCCGCTGTAGATCACGCAGTCATCGATGATGAAGCCCTTCAAGTGCAGTACGCCGAACAGCTCGCGGGTCTGCACCGGCACGCCATACACCGGCACTTCGCTGGCGTGGGTGCGGGTCATTTCCTGATACCAGGCCGAGTTGCCCGGTTGCTTGCCGGCACCGATCAGGCCGCGCTGGGCGCGCAGCCAGTCGACCACCACCACCACGTCCAGTTGCGGACGCGCCAGTTTGGCGGCATGCAGGGCATCGAGAATTTCCTGGCCGGCCTCGTCCTGTTGCAGGTACAGCGCGACGATATAGATGCGCTGGGTGGCATTGGCGATTTTTTCCAGCAGGCAACGACGGAACTCGGCAGCGCCAGAGAGAATGGTGACGGCATCGGCGGTCAGCGGGAAGCTGCGCAGTTTTGGCAGCAGGGAGCGTTTGAAAAGCAACGGCATAGGGCTCGCAATCGGGTCGAATCCAGAGAGCTGGTGAGCTTACACCATGGATGGGTTTGGGTCTTGTCGGTGTCTGTACTGCCCTCATCGCCAGCAGGCTGGCTCCCACAGGGGAATGCATTTCAAATGTGGGAGCCAGCCTGCTGGCGATGGCTGTTCAAGCAACAGGAAAAGAATTTATTGACTATGGAGAACGATCGTTCTACTGTAGCCACATGAACGAAATCACTGATAATCAAACACGCGACATCATTCTGGATGTCACCGAAAAGTTGATCTACAAAAGTGGCATCGCCGCCACCGGCATGGATCTTCTGGTGAAAACCGCCGGCGTCTCCAGAAAGAGCATCTACCGCTACTTCGCCAACAAGGAGGCGCTCACCCTGGCTGCCCTCCAACGCCGGGACGTGCGCTGGATGCACTGGTTCACCACTGCGGTCGGGCAAGCCGAAACACCTGCCGACCGCCTGCTCAACCTGTTCACCGTGCTCAAGTCCTGGTTCGACGCCGAAGGCTTTCGCGGCTGCGCGTTCATCAACACCAGCGGCGAAACCGGCGATCCGCAAGACCCGGTCCGGTTGATTGCCAAAGACCACAAACAGAAGCTGCTCGACTACCTGTGCGAGCTTTGCACCGAACATGGCACCGACGATCCGCAGACGCTGGCCAAACAGCTGCTGATCCTGATCGAAGGGGCCATCACCGTGGCGCTTGTCATGGGTGATCACAGTGCCGCCGATAATGCGCAATGCATGGCGCGTAAGTTATTGGACCTGTAATAACTTCAACCAAGCCCGACAACTTTGCTGCAAACTAAACTTAAAAATGGAGTGCTGAAATGTCCAACGCCGAAGTTCGTCCGCCATTGCCGCCTTTCACCCGTGAATCGGCCATCGAAAAAGTCCGCCTGGCCGAAGATGGCTGGAACTCCCGGGACGCCGAACGTGTGTCGCTGGCCTACACCCTGGACACCAAGTGGCGTAACCGCGCCGAGTTCGCGTCCAACCGCGAAGAAGCCAAAGGTTTCCTGACCCGCAAATGGGCCAAGGAACTGGATTATCGCCTGATCAAGGAACTGTGGGCCTTCACCGACAACCGCATCGCCGTGCGCTATGCCTATGAATGGCGCGACGATTCGGGTAACTGGTTCCGTTCCTACGGCAACGAGAACTGGGAGTTCGACGAGTACGGCCTGATGGCCCACCGTTTTGCCTGCATCAACGACATGCCGATCAAGGAAAGCGAACGCAAGTTCCATTGGCCGCTGGGCCGTCGTCCTGACGACCACCCAGGCCTGTCCGACCTGGGCTTGTAAACACCGATCCGTGGCAGCGGGCTTGCTCGCGAAAGCGGTGTATCAGTCGACACCTGTATTGACTGACACGCCGCCTTCGCGAGCAAGCCCGCTCCCACATGGGTACGCATTCCAACAGGCGGGCGTGCTCGCGAAGAGGCCAGACAAGTCGCCGCAAAGTCTGGATCTAGGTAATATACCGGCCCTTCCCCGCAGCCCCCGTGCTGCACCCTGCCGATTAAGCCGATCTTCCATGCCTTTCGAACTCAGCGTTGACCTCACCACCCTGGCCATTCTGGCCCTTGTCGCTTTCATTGCCGGATTCATCGATGCCATCGCCGGCGGCGGCGGTCTGTTGACCACCCCGGCCCTGCTCACCGCCGGCCTGCCGCCGCACCTGGTGCTGGGCACCAACAAGCTCAGTTCGACCTTCGGTTCGGCCACCGCCAGTTTCACCTTCTACCGTCGCAAGCTGTTCCACCCACGGCAATGGATGCATGCCATCGTCGGCACCCTGGTCGGTGCGCTGACCGGTGCCGTGGTCGCCCACTACCTGCCGGCGGAATGGCTGAACAAGATGCTGCCGGTGATCGTGTTCGCCTGCGGCCTGTACCTGTTGTTCGGCGGCACGCCGAAAGCGCCGCTGGACAGCGACGCCCCGATCCGGAAAAAGTGGCAATCGACCCAGGGCTTCACCCTGGGCTTCTACGATGGCGTGGCGGGTCCCGGCACCGGAGCGTTCTGGACCGTCAGCAGCCTGCTGATGTACCCGATCGACCTGGTCAAGGCCAGCGGCGTGGCGCGCAGCATGAACTTCGTCAGCAACATCGCGGCGCTGTCGGTGTTCGTGTTTTCCGGGCAAGTGGACTGGATCATCGGCCTGAGCATGGGCCTGTCGGTGATGGTCGGCGCATTCTTCGGTGCTCGCACCGCCATCAGCGGCGGCGCGAAATTCATTCGTCCGGTGTTCATCACCGTGGTGCTGGGACTGACCGTGCGCCTAGCCTGGCAACACTGGTTCAGCGTGGCCTAAGCGGCGGGCCACGTAGACGTCGATCAGGTAGCGGGCAATCGAGCGCGACGCCGGCAACGGCGGCAGCGCATGGACGTTGAACCACTGGGCGTCTTCGATCTCGTCTTCCTGACAGACGATTTCACCGCCGGCGTATTCGGCATGGAAGCCCAGCATCATCGAATGCGGGAACGGCCAGCACTGGCTGCCCATGTACTGGATGTTCTTGACCTCGATCCGCACTTCCTCGCGCACTTCGCGGATCAGGCAGTCCTCGGCCGATTCGCCCGGCTCGGCAAACCCGGCCAGGGTGCTGTAGACCCCGCTGACAAACCGTGGCGAGCGCGCCAGCAGCACTTCGTCGCCACGGGTCACCAGCACGATCATGCTCGGTGAAATGCGCGGGTAGCTGCGCAGGTCGCAGGGCTGGCAATACATCGCACGTTCGCGCGGCACCTGAGTCATGGCCTGGCCGCAATTACCGCAGAAGCGATGCTCACGGGCCCAGGTGCCGATCTGTGCGGCGTAACCCAGTACCTTGTACAGCGTGTGATCGCCTTCGAGCATGAACGCCCGCAGGCCTTTCCAGTTGCAGCCCGGCACTTCGCTGGCGTGGTGCAACTCCAGCAGGTAGACCGGCTCGCCGTCGAGGTGACCGATGCCATGTTCGGCCAGAACCGACAGGTCCTGACGCTTGAGCCATTCCCGGGGGAACAGCGCGCCATTGTCATCGAACAGGAAGCCTTCGGGGCTGCGGGCCACGGCCCAGCCGCCCGGTTGATCGGTGTCCAGTACTGCGGTGGTCCAGCGTGAAGTCATTTTTCAATCAATCCAGAAATTCGGGTTTCTGTTTGCTCATATGGGCGGCCATGGCCACGCGCAGATCGGTGGATTGCAGCATGGCGGCGTTCCAGGTGGCGACGTATTCCAGGCCGTCATCGATACGATGATCGCGCATGTAGCTGATCATCTCCTTGGTGCCGGTGACGGCAATCGGCGACTTGCTCGCAATCTCCCGGGCAATGCCCATGACACCGTCGAGCAGGCTGGCGGTATCGCTGTAGACCCGGTTGACCAGGCCCATGCCCCGCGCTTCCCCGGCGCCGAACGTGCGACCAGTGTAAGCCAGTTCGCGCAGCATGCCGTCACCGATGATCCGCGGCAAGCGTTGCAAGGTGCCGACGTCGGCGGCCATGCCGATGTCGATTTCCTTGATCGAGAACTGCGCGTCTTCGGCGGCGTAGCGCATGTCGCAGGCGGCGATCAGGTCGATGGCACCGCCCAGGCAATAGCCCTGGATGGCGGCGAGCACCGGTTTGCGGCAACGGTCGACGGCGTTGAAGGAAGCTTGCAGGGTGAGGATCTTGCGCCGCAGCAGGCGCGCATTGCGGCCCACGTCCTTGCCCAGTTCATTGGCCACGTTGGCCAGCATCATCAGGTCGATGCCCGAGGAGAAATGCTTGCCAGCCCCGCTGAGCACCACCACCCGCACTTCGTCGGTGTCGTCGACCCATTGGAAGATCTCGACGATTTCGCTCCAGAAGGCCGCATTCATCGAGTTGATCTTTTCCGGACGATTGATCTGCACATGAGCGATGTTATCGGCCAGTTCGACGCTGAACGCGGTGTATTGGGACATGTCGGTGATCCTTCGGCGGGCAAAAAAGAGGCGTCGACTATACCAAGGCAGTGTGGGGGTGGTTCGGCCAAAAGCGGGACCGTTGAGGCTATGTGACGTAGGTACTGGCCTCTGTGGTCAGGTTATTTATCCCCTCACCACTGTTTACTGGGCGCATAACCCCTCGATTTGGGCTTTCCTTGCTGTAGACGCCAGAAAGAAAATGAATAATTGTTCACCCTGCGGTGTTGAGGTTCTGCTGTTCACTGCTGCACAACTTTTTCGGCCTGTTCACTGTCCCAATCCTGACACCCGTGGAGCACCTGCCCATGAATAGCCGTTATGCAATGTTAGCCGCCCCGCTGTTGCTCGCCGTTGCCTTGTCCAGCGCCCAGGCATGGGCCAATGGCGAAGAAGACACCCCCGCCAAACCGCAATGTCCCAAAGGCCAGGTTTTCGACAAGAAGGCGCAGAAATGCGTGCTGCAGACCAGCCAGCGGGTGCCCGACGCCGACCGTACCGACTACGCCTATCAACTGGCCAAGGACGGGCGCTACGAAGAAGCCCTGGCGCTGCTCGACACCCTGCAGAACCCCAACACGGCCAAAGCCCTGAACTACCGCGGCTACGCCACCCGCAAACTGGGCCGCACCGACGAAGGCATCGGTTACTACCTGCAATCGGTCAAGCTCGACCCGCAATACGCCAAAGTCCGCGAATACCTGGGCGAAGCCTATGTGATCAAGGGTCAACTGGATCTGGCCCAGCAGCAGCTGCAACAGATCAAATCGATTTGCGGCAATACCACGTGCGAGGAGTATCAGGACCTGGCCGAAGCCATCAACGGCTCGTCCAAGACCTGACCGTCGCCGCCTTCCCTGTGGGGGCCAGATGCTCCTACAGGGGACCGGATTTTGTCAGTTCCTGAACTTTGGGAAACTCCCCCGCCGCGCCCGTGACCAGGGTGTACCTCACTTTGTCGCCGACCAGAAAATAGTCGTCGCCGTCAGCGGTAATGTTCAGCCCGATGCGCACCGCCAGTCTGGAATGGCCGTCGTCAGCCATCACGATGGCGAATTTGGTCGACGTTGCATCGACCCAAACCTTGCGGATGGCGTTGATCGTGCCACGGCCGGTCTTTTTTCCTGTGGTTGGCGCTCCCATTTCTACCCTCCAGTCATCAGTGCGTGGCGCGACAGCCTGACTGCGTAGGCACAATGAAACGCTCAAGCGCTGAACCTGACTACTGTCAGGATTGACAGATTTCAGGGTCAGCGCACTACCGTTTGTCACATTTGCAGGGTCAGCCCGGTGTCGGCAGCCATAACCGAAAGCGCGCCCCTCCCAGTGGCGATGCTTGAACCGTGAGCGTTCCGCCCTGGGCTTCCAGCGCCCGGCGACTGATCGCCAGCCCCAGGCCAAACCCGCCCGTGGCCCGATCGCGGCTACGGTCCAGGCGATAGAAAGGTTCGAAGATCCGCTCGCGCTCATCGTCCGGAATGCCGATGCCGTCATCGTCGACCCAGATTTCACAGCCCTTGGGGCACACCTGCACGCCGATCTGGATGCGCTTTTCGCAGTAGCGCATGGCATTGCGCAGCAGATTTTGCAGAGCACGGGCGGTCAGGCGCGGGTCGAGGCTGAAGCGTTCGAGTTGGCCGTGGAGCAGCACGTCGATGACGATGTCCGGTGATTGCTCCTCATCGACACTGCCCAGGATGCTATCGATGAATTCATCCAGCGACACCTCGACCTGTTCCGGCACCCGCGCCGGATTTTGCAGGCGGCTGTAGGACAGCAGCTCCAGCACCAATTCATCGAGTTCGCGGATGTGATCCACCAGGCCTTGCAGGCGTTCGCGGCTGGCGTCGGGCATGTCGTCGGACAGCGCCAGGGCCAGACCGAAATCCAGGCGAGTCAGGGGCGTGCGTAGTTCATGGGATACCGCGTTGAGCAGGTCACGCTGCTGGTTCAACAGGTTTTCGATGTCGCCAGCCATGGTGTCGAAGACATTGGCCAGGCTGCCGATGTTGGAACTGGGGGCAATGTGCGTGCGCTCGCTCAGGTGGCCCTTGCCGAAGCGTTCGGCCGCGCCTTTCAGCCGTTCCAGGTCACGCCAGTGCGGCCGCAGCCACAGCAACAGGCAGGCGAGCATGGTGGCGCCGATCAGCACGTTGATGCTCCAGTACAGCAAGCTGACGTCCATCGGGTCTGGCGGCACCACCATCTGCACCACGGTGAGCTCGTCCAGCGGCGCCACCGCCAGGGTGCGCCAGCCCCAGTCGCCGATGCGCACCACGTTTTCGCCGCGCTGCAAACGCTGCTGCTCATTGGCGGAAAAAACCGGGTCGTCATTGCGGCTGAGCACGATGTGCAGCGGGGCGAAATCCTTGTCCATTTGCGCCGCCAGTGCCGGCCATTGCTCGCTGGGCACGGTCTTGAACTGCTTGACCATCAGGGTTTGCAGGCCTCGGGAGTAGTCGAGGTTGTAGGTCACGAAACGTTCGTGGAAGACCTTGATCACCAGGTCCGGCACCAGATAGATCGCGGCGCTGAACGAGACGATGGTCACCAGGTACAGGCGAAAGAGAATTCTGAACATCGACTCAGCATTCCCATTCGGAACGGCTGAACAGGTAGCCCTTGCCCCACACCGTCTTGATCTTGCGCGCTTCGCCGGCGTTGTCGTCGAACTTGCGCCGCAGCTTGGAGATCGCCACGTCCACCGAGCGGTCGGTGCCGTTGAATTCGATGCCGCGCAAACGTTGCAGGATCTGGTCGCGACTGAGCACTTCGCCGGCATGCCGGGCCAGCACCACCAGCAGGTTGTATTCGCCGCTGGACAGCTCCACCGGTTGTTCGCGCCAGGTCACGGTGCGCTCCGACAGGTCGATGCACAGGTTGCCCATGAGGATGCGGTCGTTGGCGGTCTGCGGTTCGCTCAGGCTGCTGCGGCGCAGCAAGGTGCGTACCCGGGCCAGCAGAACCCGGGGCTCGCAGGGTTTGGTCACGTAATCGTCGGCGCCCATTTCCAGGCCCAGCACCTGATCGTGGCTGTCGTCCCGGGCGGTGAGCATCAGGATCGGCACGCTGGCCGAATCGGCGCGCAGCAGGCGACAGACCTGCAGGCCGTCGAGACCGGGCAGCATCAGGTCGAGGATCACCAGGTCCGGTGGGTTGAGCCGCGTCCATTCGCGCACCTGGTCGCCACGGCCGATGACGCTGACGGAGTAGCCGTTGCGTTCCAGGTAACTGGCGATCAGTTCGGCGAGGGCGGTGTCGTCTTCGACCAGGAGGATGTTGGGCATGGGTGTTTCCAGAAAGTGCGGTGGCGATCATGGCGGCCCCTTCGCGAGCAAGCCCGCTCCCACAGGAGGAACGCATTCCAAATGTGGGAGCGGGCTTGCTCGCGAAAGCGGCCTTACAGGCGCTATGGGCGTCAAGGGCTCAAGGATATACGCCCTCCGTTGCACCTGAGTAAAACCCTTACACAATTTCACACAGCTCCAACAAAGCTTCACCGCTACCCTCGCCACCGCCCAGTAGGATGCTGGGGGTCATTACTGGGGTAATTCATGTCTAACCATCTGCTTGCCAGGCTCAGCCTCCTGGCGCTGGCATTGCTGCTCAGCGCCTGCGACAAGGCGCCGAATGCCGAGGAACCGGCGCCACTGGCGACCGTGCGCATCGAGACCATCGAAAGCCGACCACTGACCATCAGCAGCGAATTGAGCGGGCGCATTGCCGCGCCGCGCATCGCCGAAGTCCGCGCCCGGGTCGCTGGCGTAGTGCTGCAGCGGACTTTCCGTGAAGGCAGCGACGTGAAACAGGGCGACGTGCTGTTTCGCATCGACCCCGCACCGCTCAAGGCCGATCTCGACAGCGCCGAAGCCGCGCTGCGCAAGGCCGAGGCCAATGCGTTCCAGGCCAGGTTGCAGGAGCAGCGCTACGCCCAGTTGATCGACGACAAGGCCATCAGCGGACAGGACTACGACAACGCACGGGCCGCCGTGCGCCAGACCGCCGCTGACGTCGCCGCCAACAAGGCCGCCGTGGAGCGCGCCAGGCTCAACCTCGGCTATGCCACCGTCACCGCGCCGATTTCCGGGCGCATCGGCCGGGCGCTGGTCACCGAAGGCGCGCTAGTGGGCCAGAACGAAACCACACCGCTGGCGCTGATCCAGCAACTGAACCCGATCCACGCCGACCTCACCCAATCGACCCGCGAACTCAACGACCTGCGCCGGGCCTTCCGTTCCGGCCAGTTGCAGGCAGTCGGCCAGGGCCAGGCCAAGGCCACGCTGATCCAGGACGATGGCAGCCTCTACCCGCTGCCGGGCAAGCTGCTATTCAGCGACATCACGGTCGACCCCGGCACCGGCCAGATCATCCTGCGCAGCGAATTCCCCAACCCCGACCTCGACCTGCTGCCCGGCAGCTTCGTGCGGGTGCGCCTGGAGCAGGCGGTCAACCAGCAAGGCATCAGTGTGCCGCAACGGGCGATCCAGCGTGACAGTGCCGGGATTGCCCAGGTGTTGCTGCTCGACGCTGAGCTGCGGGTCGGCCAGCAACAGGTCGAACTGGGCGCCGTGCAGAACGACCGCTGGGTCGTCACCGGTGGCTTGAAGCCCGGCGACCGCATCGTCATCGAAGGCCTGCAACACGCCAAGCCCGGCGAGAAAGTGCAGATCGACGACACCCCTCTTCCACTTGCCCAGGCTTCTGGTCAATAAGCAGGACGCTTGTTTATGCCGCTGTTCTTTATCGACCGCCCGGTGTTCGCCTGGGTGGTTGCCCTGTTCATCTTGCTGGCCGGCGCCCTGGCCATCCCGCAGTTACCGGTGGCGCAGTACCCCGACGTGGCGCCGCCGCAAATCGAAATCTATGCCGTGTACCCCGGTGCCTCGGCGCAGACCGTGGACGAAAGCGTGGTCAGCCTGATCGAGGAAGAACTCAACGGCGCCGATCACCTGCTGTATTTCGAGTCGCAGAGTAGTCTGGGCAGCGCCACCATCAAGGCCACCTTCCAGCCGGGCACCGACCCGGAAATGGCCCAGGTCGATGTGCAGAACCGCCTGAAAGTCGTGGAGTCGCGTCTGCCGCAAGCGGTCAACCAGCAGGGTTTGCAAGTGGAGAAAGTCTCCGCAGGCTTCCTGCTGTTGATCACCCTGACCTCCACCGACGGCAAGCTCGACGACGTGGCGCTCAGCGATTACCTGGCGCGCAACGTGATGAACGAGATCAAGCGTCTGGACGGCGTCGGCAAGGCCCAGTTGTACGGCGCCGAACGGGCCATGCGCATCTGGATCGACCCGCAGAAGCTGATCGGTTTCAACCTGACCCCGGCGGACGTCAACGCCGCCATCGTCGCGCAGAACGCCCAGGTCTCGGCGGGCAGCATCGGCGACCTGCCGACCCGCAGCACCCAGGAAATCACCGCGACCATCCTGGTCAAGGGCCAGCTATCGACCCAGGAAGAATTCGCCGACATCGTGCTCAAGGCCAACCCCGACGGTTCCACGGTGCGCATCGCCGATGTGGCGCGGGTCGAGATTGGCAACCAGGAATATCAGTTCGGCACGCGCCTGAACGGCAAGCCGTCCACCGCCGTCGGCGTGCAACTGTCCCCCGGCGCCAATGCCTTGAGCACCGCGACCCTGGTGCGGGCGAAGATGGATGAGTTGGCGCGCTATTTCCCGGCCCACGTCGAGTACAAGATCCCCTACGACACCTCGCCCTTCGTCAAGGTCTCGATCACCAAAGTGGTCTACACCCTGCTCGAGGCGATGGTGCTGGTGTTCGCGGTGATGTTCCTGTTCCTGCAGAACATTCGCTATACGCTGATCCCGACCCTGGTGGTGCCCGTGGCGTTGATGGGCACTTTCGCGACCATGCTGGCCCTGGGCTTTTCGATCAACGTGCTGACCATGTTCGGCATGGTGCTGGCCATCGGCATCCTGGTGGACGACGCCATCGTGGTGGTGGAAAACGTCGAACGGATCATGGCCACTGAAGGCCTGTCGCCCAAGGAAGCAACGCGCAAGGCGATGAAGCAGATCACCGGGGCGATCATCGGCATCACCCTGGTGCTGGTGGCGGTGTTCATCCCGATGGCGTTCATGCAGGGTTCGGTCGGGGTGATCTACCGGCAGTTCTCGTTGTCGATGGCCACCTCGATCCTGTTCTCGGCCTTCCTCGCCCTGACCTTGACCCCAGCCCTGTGCGCGACTTTGCTCAAGCCGATCGCCAAGGGCGAACATCACCAAAAAACCGGGTTCTTCGGCGGGTTCAATCGGCGCTTCGAACAACTGACAGACCGCTATCAAGGCTGGGTGGCCCATGCGTTGAAACGTAGCGGTCGTTACCTGCTGATTTACCTCGTACTGCTGATCGGCCTCGGGATTTGTTTCAGTCGCCTGCCCTCCTCGTTCCTGCCGGTGGAGGATCAGGGCTACACCATCACCGACATTCAACTGCCACCGGGGGCGAGCAAGAACCGCACGGTGCAAGTGGTGGAGCAGATCGAAGCGCACAACGCCACCGAACCGGGCGTGGGCGACAGCACGGTGATACTCGGTTTCAGCTTCTCCGGCAGCGGGCAGAACGCGGCGTTGGCCTTCACCACACTCAAGGACTGGTCCGAGCGCGGCAGCGACGATTCGGCGACCTCGATTGCCGACCGCGCCAACATCGCCCTGAGCCAGATCAAGGACGCCGTGGCCTTCGCGATATTGCCGCCACCGGTCGACGGCCTGGGCACCTCCAGCGGCTTCGAGTTCCGCTTGCAGGATCGCGGCGGCCTGGGCCATGCCACACTGATGCAGGCACGCACTGAGTTGCTGGCGGCCGCCGAGAAGAGCCCGATCCTGATGAACGTGCGCGAAAGCGCCCTGGCCGAAGCGCCCCAGGTGCAGTTGATCGTCGATCGCAAACAGGCCAACGCCCTGGGCGTGTCCTTTGCCGACATCGGCAGCGTGTTGTCCACCGCCGTGGGTTCGAGCTACATCAACGACTTCCCCAATCAGGGGCGCATGCAGCGGGTGGTGGTCCAGGCCGAGGGCGATCAACGCAGCCAGGTCGCCGACCTGTTGAAGATCCATGTGCGCAACAGCAGCGGCAACATGGTGCCGCTGTCGGCTTTCGTCCAGGCCAAATGGACCCAGGGCCCGGCGCAGTTGACCCGCTACAACGGCTACCCGGCGATCAGCATTTCCGGCGAACCGAAACCGGGGTACAGCACCGGTGAAGCCATGGCGGAGATCGAACGGCTGGTCGCTCAGGGGCCCGCAGGACTGGGGCAGGAATGGACCGGTTTGTCGTTGCAGGAGCGGCTGTCCGGCAGCCAGGCACCGATCCTGCTCGGGCTGTCGCTGCTGATCGTGTTCCTGTGCCTGGCGGCGCTGTACGAGAGCTGGTCGATTCCGACCTCGGTGCTGCTGGTGGTGCCCCTCGGCGTGCTCGGGGCGGTGCTGGCGGTGACCCTGCGCGGGATGCCCAACGATGTGTTCTTCAAGGTCGGGCTGATCACCATCATCGGCCTGTCGGCAAAAAACGCGATCCTCATCATCGAGTTCGCCAAGAGCCTGTACGACGAAGGCCACGACCTGATCGACGCCACATTGCAAGCGGCGCGCCTGAGGTTGCGGCCGATCGTGATGACGTCGCTGGCGTTCATCCTCGGCGTGGTGCCGCTGGCGATCGCCACTGGCGCCAGTTCCGCCAGCCAGCAAGCCATCGGTACCGGGGTGATTGGCGGGATGATCACCGCGACCCTGGCGGTAATATTCGTGCCGGTGTTTTTTGTGGTGGTGATGAAGCTGGTGCGCCGGCGCCACACAAAAACCTGACCAACACCATCCACCTGATGGGGGAGCGGGCTTGCTCGCGAAGGCGGCGTATCAGTCGACATCACCAGTGACTGACACACCGCTTTGGCGAGCAAGCCCGTTCCCACAGTGGTCACAACTGTCATCGCTGGGCTAATGTGTTGGCATTCCCTGCCCCCATCGAGCCTCCATGCCTTTCCTGACCCACACCCACCCTCGCCTCTCCGCCGCCACCACCCTCGGCATCGCCCTGGGCATTCTGGCGCCGACCGATTCGATCATCAGCAAAATCCTCATCGGCTGGAACGTCGGCGTCTGGACCTATCTGGTGCTGATGCTCTGGCTGACCGTGCGCTCCAAGGCCACGGACGTGCGGCGCATCGCCGAAATCGAGGACGAGAACGCCGGCCTGGTGCTGTTCGTGGTGTGCATCGCCGCGATTGCCAGCCTGGCGACCATCACCTTCGAACTGGCCGGCAGCAAGGAACTGGCGACCGCCCACAAACTGATGCACTACGCTTTTACCGCGCTGACCGTCATTGGTTCATGGCTGCTGATCGGGGTGATTTTCAGCGTGCACTACGCGCGGCTGTTCTACACCTGGGAAGGCAAGGAGTCGCCGCTGCGTTTTGCCGAAGGGCTGACCACCCCCAACTATTGGGATTTCCTGTACTTCTCGTTCACCATCAGCGTGGCCGTGCAGACCTCGGACGTGGGCGTAGCTACGCGCCAGATGCGCAAGATCGTGCTGGCGCAGTCGCTGATCGGTTTTCTGTTCAATACTGCGATCCTGGGGTTTTCGATCAATATCGCGGCCGGGTTGTTTGGCTGATCACAGGGTCTTCACCTCCAGGGTGGCGGGCGGCGAATAGCGTTGCGAGGCATCGTTGGCGCTGACCGCGACGCTGTAGGTGCTCCCCGACTTCAACCCGATGAAGGTCACGTCCAGGGCCGGCCCCTGGGCGGATCGGCTAGAACCTTTGTGGTTGTCCACTTCGGATTTGTAGTTGATCAGGCCGATGGCCTCGTCCGGCCTGTCCCACGCCAGCACAATGCTCGAGCGGGTGACGTTGACCACTCGCAGATTGCGCGGCGCATCCAGAAAGGGCGTCTGGACGGTAATCGCCTGACTGAGCTCGGAACGGTTGCCGAAGGCATCCAGCGCCCGCACCGCAAATGCATACCGGGTTTGCGGGACAAGCCCTGTTGCCGAATAGCTCGGTGTGGCGTCCCTGGTCGTATCGATCACCACATTGTCCTTGAGCACTTCATAGCGAACGACTTTGACGTTGTCGGCCGCGCCCGCCCAAACCAGCACCGTCGCCCTGCTGGACAGGTTCAACGCCCTGAGCCCGGTCGGTTTGCCGGGCGGCGTGATATCCAGCGTCGCAGGATCGGAAAGGTCGCCCCTGACGCTTCTGGCGCGCACCTGCACATCAGGGGTGCGCTGCCCGGCGGGTTCGCTGATCCGATACACGAGGCCACGGACCGCGGCGGTGAACTGCCCTTTGTGTGAAACCACATAGTCCGACACCGGCTCGCCGCCGACCGGCGCCGTCCAGTTCAGCGTCATGCCGGTGTCGGTCAGGTCGCACGCTCGTAAATCAACCGGCGCGGGCGGGCTTGGGTGAATATCAATGCAGCCGGGTTCCGACACGCTGCCGTTGGCGCCCTTGACCCGCACCTGGATGCGGTGGAACGAGGGGCTCAAACGCAACTCATAGGGTGAGTGCGCAACGTCCAGGGTATTGAACGAACTGCTCGACAACTCGTAGCCCACCGCATCCGGACACAAGCCACAGGTTGCATAGGGCTCGTCCCAGGTCAGGGTGGCTGTCGTGGAGGATGTGCGGTGGCCTTTCAAATTGCCCGGGCTGCAGATCTGTACGCCTGGATCACTCAAGGACTTGCCCATTGCTAATACTCCCTATCAGCTTGGATATCGGCCGTTTTACGCCTTTCGCCTCACTTTCTCACCTGACAGAAATGACAGTTGTCCAGGCCAACTCCTGTGTGCAAGCCTGCACAATTGTTCTAGACACTCACCCACCCTCGGAGCGATAACGGACCATCAGCCCGAAGCCTTGCCCATGAACCCACACAACTGGATCGACATCGCCCAGGACCGCGACACCGGTATCGAGACGCTGCGCGCGCATTTCGAGGGCCATGCCTACGACCCGCACTGGCATGACAGTTATCTGGTGGGCGTGACCGAGCAAGGCGTGCAGCAATTCAACTGTCGCCGCGCCAGGCACCAGAGCACGCCGGGCAAGGTGTTTTTGCTGGAGCCGGGGGACATTCACGACGGCGAAGCACCGACCGCCGACGGCTTTACCTACCGCATGCTGTACCTCGACCCACAGTGGCTCGAACGCGAACTGCGTGCCCTGTTCGACAACACGCCGGACAACAGTGAGTTGAGCTTCGCCAACACCCTGACCACGGATGTGCGCCTGGCTCAGGCCACCAGCCTGGCGTTTCAGACCTTGCATCAGGGCGAGCTGAAAATCGTGCGCCAGACCGCCCTCGATGCGTTGCTCGAACGCCTGACCACCCACCTGCACTGGCGCACCCGCTATGGCGAGGACCCGCGCCTGCCTTTGGTGGCGCAGAAGGCCCGAGAGTACCTGCACGCCCATGCCCACGAAGACATCGGCCTCGATCAACTGGCCGCTGCCACCGGTGTCGACCGCTTCCGCCTGACCCGCGCATTCAAGGCCGCCTACGGCATGGCGCCCCACGGCTATCTGGTGCAACTGCGCCTGGCCACTGCCCGGCGGATGCTGGCCCGGGGCGAGCAACCGGCGATGGTGGCGATGGCGCTGGGGTTTGCCGACCAGAGTCATCTGGGGCGCTGGTTCGTGCGGGCCTACGGCATGACGCCGGCGCTGTACCGCAAGCGCTGCTCAAATCTTCCAGACAGCTGACCCGCGCGATTGTGAAGATCGACTTCACTGATCTTCTCCGGAGTTGCCTGCGATGTTCCCAACGTTACTGCCCTTCCTGCTGTTTGCCTTCGTGGCCTCGATCACCCCCGGACCGACCAACATCCTGGTGTTGAGCAACAGTGCTCGATACGGCCTGGCGGCTGCGGTGCCTATCGTGATCGGCGGTTGTGCCGGCGCGGCCGCCATCGTGTTGCTGGTGGGCAGTGGCGTGGGTTCGTCGCTCACGGCGTTTCCCGTCGTGCAAACGGTGATGCAATGGCTTGGCGTGGCCTGGCTCAGTTACCTGGCGTGGCAGATCTTCAGTGCGCCTGCCCAGGCGCTGAACGCCCAGGACGCAAAGGCCCGCTTGGGGATGCTGGGCGCCGCGAGCCTGCAATTGATCAACCCGAAAACCTGGATGATGGCACTGGCAGTGGTCAGCGTATTCGCCGGCGGCGGCGAACAGCGTCTGGCCCACGTCATGTCGTTGTCCCTGGCGTTTTTCCTGATTTCCCTGCCCTGTCTCGGCGCGTGGGCTTTGCTTGGCGCCGGTTCCGCCCGTTGGCTGCAGTCGTCGCGTGCCATGAAACGTTTCAACCGCTGCATGGCCTTGTTACTGCTGATTTCTGCCTGGCTCAGCATTTTGCTCTGAGCCCATCCGTCGGCCATTGTCGGACAATCTGCTCGCGAGGGCTTGACGGCGGATCCGCTTCTGGTGTCTTCTGAAACCGGTTTCAGCGCAACCTCACGATGCACTCAAACCCAATAAATCCAAAAACAAGGTTAATCCCGTGAACGATTTCTCCGCCGCCCAGCGCAGCCGCGTGACCATGCTCGATGTCGCCGAACACGCCAAGGTGTCCAAGGCCAGCGTGTCGCGATTTATCGGCGAAGACCGCGCCCTGCTGTCCGATGCCATCGCCTTGCGCATCGAGCAGGCGATCGCCGAACTGGGCTATCGTCCGAACCAGATGGCCCGCGGCCTCAAACGCGGGCGTACCCGCCTGATCGGCATGCTGGTGGCCGATATCCGCAACCCCTATTCGATCGCCGTGATGCACGGGGTGGAAACCGCCTGCCGCCAGCACGGCTATAGCCTGGTGGTGTGCAACACCGACCGCGACGACGAGCAGGAACGCCAGCACCTGGCCCTGCTGCGCTCCTACAACATCGAAGGGCTGATCGTGAACACCCTCGGCCATCACCGCGACGAACTGCGCGAACTGCATCGGGAAATGCCCCTGGTGCTGGTGGACCGCAAGGTCGAGCACCTGGACAGCGACATGGTCGGGCTCGACAACCCGGCCGCCGTCGAGATTGCCTTCGCCCACTTGGAACTACGCGGCTATCGCGATGTGTTGATGGTCACCGAACCGTTTGACGGCACCAGTTCGCGAATTGAGCGGGTCGAGAGTTTCAAGGCGCAGATTGCCCGGCGTCCTGCCCTGCGTGGCGCCTTGATCGAAACCGGCACTGAGCTGACCGCCCATCTGAAGAACTTCCTGGACACCACCGGCCCCGGCCCGAAAGCGCTGTTCTGCGGCAACGGTATCGCCGCGCTGGCCAGCACCCATGCCTTGCGCGAATTGCAGTGCCGGCTGTTCGAGGATGTCGGCTTGATCGCTCTGGATGACCTGGACTGGTACCCGCTGGTGGGCAGCGGCATCACCGCGCTGGCCCAGCCGACGGCGGAGATTGGCGCGAGTGCGTTCGAGTGTTTGCTCAAGCGCCTGCGCGGGGATGATGGGCCGGTGCGCACGCTGGATTTTTCGGCGCGGTTGATTGAGCGGGGGTCAACCTTTGGGAATGCCCGATGAATGGTCCGGCCTCTTCGCGAGTAAGCCCGCTCCCACAGTGGATTTGCAAATACAGCACCACTGTGGGAGCGGGCTTGCTCGCGAAGGGGCCATCCCCCCCACAGCAGATTTTTTTTGAACAAAAATGAAACCGGTTTCAGAGGTAGAAAAACAATGAACACACCCGCCGTTTCCATCAGCCTTTCCAGCTATGGCGCCGATCTGGTGCGCCAGCGCGGCCAAGGCAGTTTCATCGCCGTGCTGGCCGCCGCCGGGGCCACACGCATCGAGTGGCGTGAAGAACTGCTGACCGTCGAAGACCCTGCCCGACTGGCCGACACCACCCAGGCCAATGGCCTGCAAAGTGTGTACTCCTCGCCCATGGAACTGTGGCTGGCCGGCCAGTCGCACGCCAATCCCGAGTTGATCACCGCCCTGCAGCGCGCCCAGGCCTTCGGCGCCAAGTGGCTGAAGGTGTCGCTGGGCTATTTCACCGACAACAGCGACCTGCAGGCCCTGGCCCGGGTCCTGGCGCAAAGCCCGGTGCAATTGCTGGTGGAAAACGACCAGACCCTCCACGGCGGGCGCATCGAACCCTTCCAGCGTTTTTTCACCGCCGTCGAGCAGCACAACCTGCCGATCAAGATGACCTTCGACATCGGCAACTGGCACTGGCAGGACCAGTGCGCGACCCAGGCCGCGCGCCTGCTCGGGCGTCACGTCGGTTATGTGCATTGCAAAGCCGTGTCGCGCCGGGACGACGGCAAGCTGGTGGCCATGCCACCGGCCGCCAGCGACCTGCAGCTGTGGGAACAACTGCTGCGGCACATGGCCCAAGGCGTTATGCGGGCTGTGGAATATCCGCTGCAGGGTGGCGACCTGGTAAAGCTCACTACCGAACATGTGGCCGCGCTGGCCAGCCTCGGCCAAACCCGCCCGGAGCACGCTCATGTCTGAGATCGATATCCTCTCGTTCGGTGAAACCATGGCCATGTTCGTGGCCGATCACAACGGCGATCTGGCCAGGGTCGACCACTTTCACAAGCGCATTGCCGGGGCCGACAGCAATGTCGCCATCGGCTTGTCGCGGCTGGGGTTCAAGGTGGCCTGGCTGAGCCGGGTCGGCGCCGATTCCTTCGGCCGATTCGTGGTCGACACCCTGAAAAACGAAGGCCTGGATTGCAGCCACGTGGCCATCGACCCGGTGCACCCGACCGGTTTCCAGCTCAAGTCGCGCACCGATGATGGCGACGATCCGCGGGTCGAGTACTTCCGCCGCGGTTCGGCGGCCAGCCACTTGTCGCCGCAGTCGATCATTCCCGAACTGCTCAAGGCCCGGCACCTGCACGCCACCGGCATTCCGCCGGCACTGTCGGACACGGCGCGGCAGATGTCCTTCGAATTGATGACCCGCATGCGCGAGGCCGGGCGCAGCGTGTCTTTCGACCCGAACCTGCGCCCGAGCCTGTGGGCCAGCACGCAGCAGATGATCACCGAGATCAACCGCCTCGCCGCCCTCGCCCACTGGGTGCTGCCGGGGTTGAGCGAAGGGCGTTTGCTCACCGGGTTTGAAGACCCGGCCGACATTGCCGCGTTCTACCTGGACCAGGGTGCCGAAGCGGTGGCAATCAAGCTCGGGCCCCATGGCGCTTACTACCGCACGCAGCTGGACGAAGGCTTCGTGGCGGGCGTGCCGGTGGAGACCGTGGTGGATACGGTCGGTGCCGGCGACGGGTTTGCCGTCGGCATGATCAGCGCGTTGCTGGAGAACCACAGCTTTGCCGACGCCGTGCAGCGCGCCAACTGGATTGGCAGCCGAGCGGTGCAGAGTCGGGGGGATATGGAGGGTTTGCCGACCCGGGCCGAGATGGCCGTTGAATTCGATGCCGCCATTCGCGAGCAAGCCCGCTCCCACAAGGGCAACACCGTACCTGTGGGAGCGGGCTTGCTCGCGAAGAGGCCCGCACCGTCACTCGAGATTTAAACCGTTACCTGCTGCGACAAAAACAACAAGCTCAGGAGCACCACTGATGAAAACCGCAACCCTCGCCGCCCGCCGCTGGTGGTACATCATGCCCATCGTGTTCATCACCTACAGCCTGGCGTATCTGGACCGCGCCAACTACGGGTTCGCTGCCGCGTCCGGCATGGCCGCCGACCTGATGATCACCCCGGGGCTGTCGTCGATGCTCGGCGCGCTGTTCTTCCTTGGCTACTTTTTCTTCCAGGTGCCTGGTGCGATCTACGCGCAGAAGCACAGCGTCAAGAAGCTCATTTTCGTCAGCCTGATCCTCTGGGGCGGCCTGGCGACCCTGACCGGGATCGTCTCCAACGCCTATTGGCTGATCGTCATCCGCTTCATGCTTGGCGTGGTTGAGGCGGCGGTGATGCCGGCGATGCTGATCTACCTCTGTCACTGGTTCACCCGCGCCGAACGCTCCCGGGCCAACACCTTCCTGATCCTCGGCAACCCGGTGACCATGCTGTGGATGTCGGTGGTCTCGGGCTACCTGGTGCAGCACTTCAGCTGGCGCTGGATGTTCATCATCGAAGGCTTGCCGGCGGTGCTCTGGGCCTTCATCTGGTGGCGTCTGGCCGATGATCGTCCGGCCCAGGCCACGTGGCTCAGCGATGCAGAGAAACAGGATCTGGAAAGTGCCCTGGCTGCCGAGCAGGTCGGCATCAAAGCGGTGAAGAACTACGCCGAAGCCTTTCGCTCGCCCAAGGTGATCCTCCTGGCCCTGCAGTTTTTCTGCTGGAGCATTGGCGTGTACGGTTTCGTGCTGTGGCTGCCGTCGATCCTCAAGGCCGGCGCGCAGATGGACATGATCGAGGCCGGCTGGCTGTCGGCGTTGCCGTACCTGGCGGCGGTGATCGGCATGCTGCTGGTGTCCTGGGGCTCGGACAAATTGCAGAAGCGCAAACGCTTCGTCTGGCCGCCGCTGCTGATCGCCTCCATCGCGTTCTATGCCTCTTATGCCCTGGGTGCCGAGCACTTCTGGTGGTCCTACACCTTGCTGGTGATTGCCGGCGCCTGCATGTATGCGCCGTACGGACCGTTCTTCGCGATCATCCCGGAAATCCTGCCCGCCAACGTCGCCGGTGGCGCCATGGCGTTGATCAACAGCATGGGCGCGCTGGGTTCGTTTGGCGGGTCCTATCTGGTCGGCTACCTGAACAGCTCCACCGGTTCGCCCGGCGCATCGTACCTGTTGATGAGCGGTGCGCTGATGGTCTCGGTGGTGCTGACGATCGCCCTCAAGCCCGGCGCCAGTGACCGCGAGCGCCCCTCGGTGGCCCTGAACCGCCACGCACATCCTTGAATTGATAAAGAGACTGACGATGAAAAAGCAGGTCGTGCTGTACAAGAAACTCTCGCCGCCGCTGATGGCTCGCCTGCAAGCGCAGGTCGACGTGACGCTGATCGACCGCCTGGACGCCGACGGTCTGGCGCAACTGCGCGCCGCCCTGCCCCGCGCCCATGGCCTGCTGGGTGCGAGCCTGAAGCTGGATGCGGAACTGCTGGATCTGGCGCCCGAACTGCAAGCGATTGCCAGCGTTTCGGTGGGGGTCGATAACTACGACATCGATTACCTGACCGAACGGCGCATCCTGCTGAGCAACACGCCTGATGTGCTCACCGAGACGACCGCCGACACCGGTTTTGCGCTGATTCTGGCCACGGCCCGGCGTGTGGTGGAGCTGGCCAATGTGGTGCGTAACGGCCAGTGGACCAGCAACGTCGGCCCCGCGCAGTTCGGTACCGATGTGCACGGCAAGACCCTGGGCATCATCGGCATGGGCCGTATCGGCGAAGCCCTGGCCCAGCGCGGGCATTTCGGGTTTGGCATGCCGGTGATCTATCACAGCCACTCGCCGAAACCGGCAGTGGAACAGCGGTTCGATGCGCAATACCGAAGCCTGCCGCAGTTGTTGCAGGAGGCTGATTTCATTTGCCTGACGTTGCCGCTGACTGCCCAAACCGAGAGATTGATCGGGGCTGAACAGTTCGCACTGATGGGCCCGCAGACGATCTTCATCAACATATCCAGGGGCAAGGTGGTGGATGAAGCCGCGATGATCGAGGCCTTGCGCGCGGGGCAGATTCGCGCGGCGGGGCTGGATGTGTTCGAGCGTGAGCCGCTGGACCCACAGTCGCCGTTGTTGCAGTTGGATAATGTGGTGGCCACCCCGCACATCGGCTCGGCGACCCATGAGACCCGGGAGGCCATGGCGACTTGTGCGGTGGACAACCTGCTGGCGGCGCTGGCGGGTGAGCGGCCGAAGAACCTGGTGAACGGGAGGGCCTGGAGGGCTTGAATCAGTTGGTGGCAGTCAGTCATCGCTTGCAGACGTTCACAGATCCATTGTGGGCTTGCTCGCGAAGGCGGCGTGTCAGTCAATACAGGTGTCGACTGATACACCGCCTTCGCGAGCAAGCCCGCTCCCACAGGGGGATGCCTTCCAACATGGGGATCAGGCAATCAGTCATCGCTGGCAGGCAAGCTCCCACAGTTGATCGGCGGGCGTTCACACATCCATTGTGGGAGCGGGCTTGCTCGCGAAGGCGGTGTGTCAGGCAATACAGGTGTCAACTGACACTCCGCTTTCGCGAGCAAGCCCGCTCCCACAGGGGGATGCATTCCAACATGGGGATCAGGCAATCAGTCATCGCTGGCAGGCCAGCTCCCACAGTTGATCGGCGGCGTTCACGCATCCACTTGTGGGAGCGGGCTTGCTCGCGAAGGCGTCAGGGCTGGCGCCGCCAATTTCAGGCTCGGCGCGCTTCGAGCATGTCGGTTGCGCACAGTGCTATGCGTCGGCAGGCGTCGGCCAGTTGGGGTTGGTCGACCACCAGGCCGATGCGGATATGTCCTGCTGCGCTCGGGCCGAAGGCTTCGCCGGCTAGCACTGACACGCCGTAACCCTCCAGCAGCCGTTCGGCAAAGTGCTGGGCGGTCAGTCCGGTCTGGCGCACGTCGACCATCACGAACATCCCGCCGTCAGGCCGGATCGCCCGCAGACCAGGGCAATGGTTGAGGGCGGCACACACCAGGTCGCGGCGCTGGCGATACTCATCGCGCATCGCGGCCACTTGCGGCAGGTACTCATCGAGTGCCAGTTGCGAGGCGTTCTGAATGAATTCGGGAATGCCGAACAGCATGCACAACGACAAATGCTCCAGATGATCGGCCAGGCGCTTGGGCCCGATCACCCACCCTACCCGCCAGCCGCTCATGGCATGGGATTTGGACAGGCTGTTGATGGTCGCCGTGCGCTCGGCCATGCCCGGCAAACTGGCCGGGCTGATGTGCCGGCCCTCGTACAGCAGATCGCTGTAGACCTCATCACTGATCAGCCACAGGTCGTAGCGGATGCACAGCGACGCGATCTCCTGCCAGATCATCAGCGGCAAGCTGGCGCCGGAAGGATTGTTCGGACTGTTGAGCACGATGGCGCGGGTTTTGGGCGTGATCAACGCAGCGATATCCAACGGATCGACCCGAAAGCCGTTCTCCGGCCGCACCGCCACCGGTATCACCCTGGCGCCGATGGCACCGAATACCCCTTCATACGTGACGTACATGGGCTCGGCAACAATCACCTCGTCGCCCGGGTCGAGCACACATTGCGCAACCGAATACACCGCGCACTGCGCCCCGGGGAACACCACCACATGTTCGGCCGACACCCCCTGCCCGCTGCGCTGGTGATGCCGGCGGGCAATGCTCTCGCGCAGGCCCAGGGTGCCGCGCACCGGCGGGTAGTGGGTGTCGCCGGCCAACAGGCTGGCGACGGCGGCCTGGACGATAGGCGGCGGCGTATCGAAGTCCGGGTCGCCAATCGATAGCAGCAGCACATCGATACCCTGTTCGCGCAATTGCAGCGCTCGATCATGAATCTGCCAGGCCGCCGCTCCGTCACCGGCGATTCGTTGGGTCAAGGCTGAATAGCGCATGTAGTTCTCCTGTGGCGCGGGTTCCAAGCCACAACCCTATCTCAAATCGGCAAACGCGCCAGCGCAGCGTTTCAAATCGACGGACGGCCTGATCATTGCCTTTCGAAGGCGAGCGGCGAGCCAGACATTTTTTCGACCGGCGCCACCACCCGCTCCGGCCTTCGCCGTGGATAAAAAAGCCCGCCTTATCAAAAAATTATCGCCCAGGCGCAGGGCCCAAGAACTCCGGGATAACTCCTACAAACATCGTTCTTTTGCCTGACAGCCTTTTGCCCGATGCTTGATTACAGTTCGCCACCTGTAATTTGTGACAGGTTCCAAGGAAAGGGAATCGCGCTATAAGGAAATCGTGCCTCCAGCCGCCGCACCGGTGGTTGCAGGACGGTCGCGCGAACCACGCCATCACGCAGTAGGAAGATTCCACCGCGCCCACGCCGTCAATGATGATGAATGGGAGATTCGCTTATGTACCGCTCCACTAATGCATCAGTTCTATCGTCGCCAGCCCCGGTCGACTTCGACCTGCCGCAAACCCCGCAACCCCAGGCGATCAGCCTGACGGCCAGGGAAAAGGAAGTCTTGAAGTGGGGGGTGGCCGGCAAGTCGTCCTGGGAAATCGCCAGGATCTGCGAATGCAGCGAGGCTGGTGTGAACTACCACTTTTGCAATATCCGCCGCAAATTCGGCGTGAGATCGCGCTGGGCCGCCATGGCCAAGGCGCTGGAACAGGGCTTGATTCAATCTTCTTGAACGGGTCTGCCTTCAGCGGTCAGCGCATTGTCGATGCCTGTTGAGACCTCTATGCCACTGGAACAAACACCCCGATCCACACCGTTATCTCTCTCCCGCGAAGAGGCCTGTGACGATACGCCCGTATCGCACAGGCACCGCCCGGACCGAACCCTGCGCATCATCCTGGCCGATGATCATCCCGTGGTCCTCAAAGGGGTCGAAATGGCCCTGGCCTCGAGCGGCCCGGCCTGTTTGGTGGTCGCCCAGGCCAGCGACGCCGATGACCTGATCCGGCATCTGACCCACACGCCCTGTGATCTGGTGATCAGCGATTACTCGATGCCCCATGGCGAATTTCCCGACGGCCTGGCGCTGATGGGCTATATCAAACGTCACTTCCCCCACATTCCCCTGATCGTGATGACGATGCTGCGCAATCCCTCATTGCTGCAAGCGTTGCTCAACAAAGGTGTCGACGGCTTGTTCGACAAGCGCAGCCCGTTGGGCGAACTTAAACGGGCAGTGAGCCGCGTGGCCAGTGGTCAGCCCTATCGCTGTCGCACGTTTGCCCCCCTGCTGCCCGCCTCCCGCCAGGATGCATCGCTGGGGAGCCTGTCGGAGCGCGAGCTGGAAGTGGTGCGGTTGTTTGTGCAGGGCTTGTCCGGGCGGCAGATCGCGGCGCAGTTGAACCGCAGTGAAAAGACCATCAGCCGGCAGAAACGCACCGCCATGGACAAGTTGGGACTTGGCCATGACGGTGGGTTGGTGGAGTTTGCTCGGGTGAGCGGGTTGGGAATCTAGAATTTCCCCAACATTTATTACATATATCGCCTCCTCCCTGCTCGAGTCAGCACGGGTGGTTCCTTGGCCGGTTTTCTAATATCCGCTCTTGCTTGCGCGACTGTATCCAGAGTGCGCCCTGCCCGTGCGGCGAGTGCGTTCTGGCCTTGCGTGTATTCTTGCAATGACATCTTCGGCACAGGATCAATGCCCCGCTCTGTTTCTTCGATTGCATTGAACAACTCATCCATCGTTGTCCAATGCTTCGCCTTCAATCCTTTTTCATAAGTGACTCGCTCCGCAGTCTCATTGAAACTGACCTTCTTCTTAGGGCCTTTTTTCGGAGAGACAACGCTTTGCGAATCAGACGCTCGTGCACCTCGACTAGAACTCGCAACCGGTAGATTGTTTTCCGTAACACGTTGCGCGCTTGCGGCAGAAGCCGAGTGCACAATCCATCCATCCAAATAATCATCAGCGTTATTGATCGACATAGCCGTTAGCCTTGAAGCTGTTTTGGCTGCGTCAGTCTGGCTAATCATTAGCGCTATTGGTAATAATTTGAGCACTCCATGCCCTGACGGGTCTTTATTTTTGACGGGATTCCCATTGACGTAGGCGTACGCATTCAACCCCCCCTCCCCAAACGGACTCCACCGATCCCCATCCGGGCACTGAAACCGCAGCAACCGCGTATCGAACATCCGATACCCCTTGCCCAGGAAATAATCCCCGGTCAACGAATCCCGGAGCTCGCCGTTGTAGCCAAGGCTGCCTTCTTCGCCCTTGTCATACCCATAAGCTGTATAGGCGATGGGCCTGCGCCCCTGCCCGCCGGCCTGCGACAACACACTGTTCTTGTCGTCGCCGGCCAGCATCAGGACTTTGGGTCGGCACCTGCCTGCTGCTCGGCGAGCACGGTCCCGTTGCCGAACATGAACGTGCTGCTGTTTTCACCATCGATCCGATTGGCCGGCTCATCGCCACGGTAGAAAAGTCGCTCGTCGGCGCCATCGCCGCGCATGGCCGACAGGGAGTCCTCACCGTCATAACCGTAGCTTCTGGAGCCCCCACCGTCCGCCGCGCTGACCGTTTCCAGCCGGCCGAGGGTGTCATAGGTCATGCGCCATTGGCTGTCCTGCTGCATGTTGCCGTTTGCGTCGTAGCTCATGACGGCATCGAACACCTTGTAGTCGGCATGGGAATTGGTGACGGCGCCCAGCTGTGCCGGGTCGGTCCGGTCGTAGGTGTATCGCGCGGTGTTGCTGCCCCCGGCGAATTTGGTGATGACTTCCTCGATGTTATCGATGACATCGAAATAGAACTCGTTCTCCATGATGACTTTGCCCGCCGGGTCTACGGGCGACAGCGGACCGCTGCTGGTGTAGTACTCCAGGCGCCCGCGGAGCTCGTATTCATAAGTCTCATGGCGCAGGGAAGCACCGCTGCCATCGGCCCCCTCGCTCAAGTCGCGGATCAGCACCTGGTCCAGGCCGTTCCAGGTCTGGCTCAAACGCTCTGCGGTGGCGCCGAAGTCGAACACCCTGGAAATCTCGCGCCCCTGGGCGTCGTAGTCCAGGCTGATGGTCAGGCTCTGTTTCGCGACCGTGTCTTCGGTGTGAATGCTTTGCGTGAGGCCCTGGTCGTTGTAGGCAAAGACACTTTTCACATGCCCCGGTTTCCCCGCCTCGCCCAGCTCGGTCGAGATCAGTCGGCCGCCGTCGTCATACTCGTAGTTCTGGACCTGTTTGAGCACATCGGTGTAGCGCACCAGTCGCCCCAGTCGGCTGTACACATAGGTCATGTCGTAGCCCTCGCGGGCCTCGGTCACCACTTCGCCATTGCTGTTGTAGGTGCGTGCCAGCGTCAGGCCCTGTTCGGTCGACTCCAGCAAGCGCGCGTTGAGCGGATCGTAGGTGTAAGTCGCCTCGATCGGCGCCAGGGTCGCCACCTTCGGCTTGGCGGTACGGGTCAGGGGCTCTTCCGTCAGCGCCGGTGCGTAGGTGTACTCGATCACGTCGCCACTGGGCCGGACCACCCGGTCCGGCTGGCTGTCGCTGGAATCGAACTGATACTTCGTGACCCGCCCACCGGTGTTCGATTCGGTCATCCGTTCCAGGCCATCGAAAGTCTGCGTACCAAGTACCTTGCCGTTGACACTGATCAGGGTCGGCAGGTCGTTGCGGCTATGGGGGGCGTACTCGCGCACCACCCTGGCCAGGTCCGGCAACCGGGTTTCGATCATGCGATCGAACACATCGTAGCGATAAAGGGTTTCGAAATTGCTCGCGTTCTTCTCCGATGCCGTGCGAGCCAGGCCGTCATACTTGTAACTGTGCAGGCTGATGCGTTTGTCGCTCAGGTCCAGGCGCTCGACGCTCACCGGTTTATCGAAGCGGTTGTTGAGGGTGACCGTCTTGCCCATGCCCTCGATCCATTCTTCGGTGCGGAAGGTGATCGGGTTGACGCGCGTCCAGGTCTTCACCTGGTCGGGACCGGTGACACTTTCCTGCTGACCCCAATGGTCATAGGTAAAGGTGCTGGTCAGCGGCCGATCCTGCTTCTCCAGCCAGTCGATTTCGGTTTCATCGATCATCTGCCCCAAGGCGTTGAAATTGGCCCCGTAGATGGCGCGATACTGCGGTGGTTGACCACCGGCATTGTCGACATCCTGCTGCTCCTCGAACACTGCCCGGTTCAAGCCGTCGAACACCGTGCGGGTTTTCACGCCCTTGACGTTCTCCACCACCTGGCTGGCCGGTTGTGACTCCGGTGTTTCACCCTGCCCCGCCGGGCGGATCAGACGATAGGTATAGGTGCGGGTCGCCGCGTGTTCCGGGCTGTCCGGGGCGACTGTCTCGGTCAGCGTGCGGCCCAGCACGTCGTAGGTGGTGCGGATCTGCACGTCCTTGTCGGTGGTCAGCACCGGCAGACCGCTGAGCAGCGAGCGTTCCTCGGTGATGACTTTGCTGACCGCATCGAAATCGGTACTCAGGGTCTGGACCGTGCGCAGCACCGTTTCGCCGGCAAAGGTGCCGTAGGTGGCGCCGGGTTTGCTGTAGGTGAACGCGGTGGTGGTGGTGTAACCCGGGTTCACGCCCTGAGTGACGGCCGACTGCTCGATTTGCCCATGCAGCAGCTTGTCTCCCGGTTTTTCGACGTAGGTATTGACCGTGCGCTCCAGCAGGGTTTCGGTTTGACCATTGACCTCCAGCAGCGACTCTTCCGCCAGCGCCACCCACGGTGTGGTCATGACCCCGGTGATGGGGTTTTTTTCGACATATTTGTAGCGAGTGCGCAATACGGCGGCGCCAGGTTGCACGTCGGGGATCAGCAGCGGGTCCGAGGCCGGGGTCACGGTTTTCTCGCGCATGTGCCGCACAAAACCGTAGGGGTCTTGCGGGCATTCGCCGGGCACGCCTTCGGCCGGGTACCAGGAGGTGCTCTCGATGACGCCACTGGCCTGTTGGCTCAGGGTCTGGTTGCCGTGAATGTCGTACTCGCTCAGCTCCTTGTCTTCACGCCAGGTGCGCGCGTCGTCGGTCAGCTCCCAGCGGCTCGCCACCTGCTTGGGAAGCTGGCACTGCGGGACCTGGTTGTCGAAGGTATCGGTATCGTTGGCGTAGTAAGTGGTCGTGACCGTTTTGCGATGGGTGCCCTCGGTCGTCTCTTCCGAGGTCAGCAAGTGGAAACGGTTGAAGGTGCGGGTGACGGTGCGAACGGCGTCGTCGCCGTCCATCAGTCGCTCGGTGGACTGATACAGATAGGCGCCAAGGACTTTGTAGAGGTTGTCCTCGCCGCTGTCATCCCAGGCAATAGAGGCGTTGCGGCCGAGGAAATTGTTGCCGTTGTTGCTGTAGGTGTAATTGACCACGATCGGCGGCTGGCCACCGCCCGGCTCGGTGATGTGGTCGGTGACCCGTGGCACATGCAGGAAATCCACGGGGCCGGGAAAACCATGGCCGCTATCGTTGTACTGCACGATTTCGTGAGCCCCCAGCGGCGTCCAGACTTCCTTGATGCACGTCTGCTCGCGCTCGCGACCGTAGAGGAATCGCCAACCGGCGCCGTTGCCGGTGGGCAGCGAAATGCGCGTCATCTGGTCGCCCTCCAGGTGCAGGGTGTAGACCGCCAGCGGCACGCCTTGCACGGGTTTGAGGCGAATTTCCACGGTACTGGCGGTGAGGTTGCGAATGATCTCCAGCAGCACGCCCTGACTATCGCGCAGGGTGCCGAGCATGCGCCCGTGCCCGGCTTGCTGGTAGGCCAGGGTCACTTCGTGCCCTTGCGCGGAATACATCTTCACCGGCATCGCCACTTGCGGCGTGCTGCCGGTGAGTTGGAGGATCTCGACCAGGCCGTTGGAGTGGACCACCCTGTACTCGCCGCGGGGGTCGTTGGTCAGTTGGTAGAGCTTGAAGCTCTGGATTTTCTGCTCTTTCATCTTCAAGCGGTCAGCCTCGCCCTCGGTGGCGTAGGTGCCCGTGACCTTGAAGCTTTCACCGGAATGCACAGCGATGATCTGCGTGCTGGGCGTGTATTGCGTCAATGCCACGCGCCAGCCTTCACCGTAACCGTTGTCGATCGTGCTCAGCGGGTTGTAATGGAGCTTTAAAGGCACCACCGGCCCGCGCAAGTCATTGACTTCGACTTCGTGCAGCGAAAGGCCCACGGTGTACAAACCCGTGCGCGGGTCGACCCCCGAGTTGACGAAACTTCTGAAGTTGAACGCGTTGGAATGCACATTGGTTTTTTCTGCGTTAACACGGGTCATGGCTACGCCCTCGACAGAGGAAAAGAAAAGGCACCGGCATCGGCGGCGCTGTTGTCAGCGCCGCAGCCGTCGTCAAAGTTCTGGAAGCGCGGTGAGGGAAAACCGATTGCGGTTGCCATCGCGGAAGGTGATTCGTATTGCGTGCCGATGCCCTTCGTTGTCGGTGAGAATCATCTGCAGGCTTGCCGGTCTTCCATTCTCCCTTTTCAACGGATGCAAATCCTTGTTGCCCGGTTTGCCACGCCAGTCGTCCTGTTGAACATCGGTACGACGGAACAGAGCGAGCAACAGGCGCCCCTCTGCCACGCCGCCGCGCACGGAATGTTCCAGCACGGGCTTGAGAATCGGGTTGGCTTTGATCAGGGAGTCGTAATGCATCACGTTGCGGTCATCGTCTTTTTTCGGATCGTTGAACGCGTAACCGGTAAAGGAGAACATTTTTTCGTTCTCCCACGGGCTTTCCCAAGCCACGATCGACACTGGAGAGCGTTCACCCGGCTGTGGCCTCGCCAGCTCCAGCGTTCTGAACGTCAGGGCCCTGAGGCCTTCCTTCAGTTCAATATCGTAATAGTCGACGGTGGTCAGATACTTGTCGAAGTCGGCTTCGTTCTCTTTGTCTCCAGCGTCACCCTCGCCCCCCTCTGACATGCGACGACGCACGAAGCTGAAATTGCTGGGATTGAATTCAGGCGATGGCTGGGGTTCGATCTTGATGATGCCGGTTTCCTCTCCGGGATATTGATCCGAGGGCAGTGGCACACCATCGGGGTTATGGATCAAGGCAAAGAACGCCGTGACCTCTTTGTCCCGTGTGACCAGATAGCGCGTGAATCGGTTGGGCAATTCAGCCGCCGGCGCCGCGCTCGCGTCGCTGTCGAATGTGCCCTGATAAGTGTTGTAGTCATTCTGTTTGGATGCCTGAGCCCACAGCACATTGCTGCCCGGGACGTACGGAATGCCATCCTGACCGGGCTGAATTTCAGACACCTGGTTCCTTGAGCTGAGAAAATGCAGCCTGACAGAGGCCTCCTCTTCCGCCGTCAGGGATCGACCATTGGTTTCGATGTGGATTTCTATGGGCACCATCTGCAGACCGTTGTTGTAGAGCTTTTTCGAGCGCAGTGCGGTCAGGTTGAACTCGCCTACCATTGTCCAACCGGGCTCGTCGTCGAAGTTCTTGAGTTTGATGATGCTGTAGCCGGTCTTGACCAGAAAGTTTTCATAGAAGATGTCGCACTTGACCACGCTGAACGGCTTGGTGCTCTGTGCGGGCGCCTGGAACAGGCCATCCTGCACGGTGCCGCCATCGTCGCCCAGCACTTGCCAGCGGCGCTCGAACTCAATGGGCACGTCCGACTGTTCTTCCAGCTTCACGGTGCCGGAACGCGCGAGGGTGCTCACAAAAGCCGGCTCGATTTTCATGGTGGCGGCAAAGTTGGACAGCACCACACACGCTTGCACGGTCTCCCCCGTGCCATCCGAGACTTCGATGGGCTGCGCCAGGAAGTGCTCCGGCAAATCTTGCGCCGGCGGGGTGTAGACCGCCGTGTTGCCGTTGGCGACCAGGGTCCCGTATTCAGGCTTGCTCCAGGTCAGGGTGCTGCCGCTGAGCGCCGTGGCCACGAAGGTAACGGGCGCGCCCCGCACCTGGCGCGGCACGCAGGCCGGCGACAGAGTCATGGCCTCGGTGGTGACCAGCACCAATGCCGAGACGCGATGCTCCACGGCAGGTTTGCCGTCCTCTGGGGGCTGCAGCCAAGTGGCGGTGACGATGTTGCGTGCCAGTTGCGTCCCGATCTGCGCCGCGGAAACCGGCGTGTAGACACCGGTGGCCGGGTCGATCCTGCCCCCCGAACCGATGGTGTTGAGGGGTTTGACCGACCAGGTCACGTCGCTGACCGGAGCGCCATTGATATAGGCCTTGTAAGTGATCGGGCTGCCGCCCGCCTTCATGCTGTGGACCTCGGGCTCGACGGTCATCGAGCTGGTCGAGGGCTCCAGGCTGCCGAACACCACCATGTCCCGGGGCGTATGCCGCGAATGCTCGACAAACACGTTTTTCCGGCCCGGAAACAGGATGCTCTGCAGCAATTCGAGTTTCTCGTCGTCGGCGCGCGAGACATAGTCTTCGGACAGCACCAGGGTCGCCGAATACAGAGGCACTCCGTTTTGCTGGTCATCCGGAATCAAGTAGGGGAACAAATCCTTCGAAGGGATATCTCCGCCCTTCTCGCTGCCCCTGAGCTTGATCATCACCACCACCGCGCCGTCCTGGGCATTGGCCGCACCGGGCAACTCCGCCCCCGGCGCGCGCTGGGTGAGGATGATGAAATCAGTCGGGCACAGATCGCCACCCCGGTTGAGATCCAGATACCCCACTTCGTACACCTGGCGCTCGAGCGGCAGTTGCCTGAAGCGCTCATGAAAGAACTCGCCGATCTTCTGCTGGCTGGCGGCGGGGGCCGCCAGGTTGCAGGCAAATTCGACCCCGTCAGTCAGCTTGAGGGTGACCCGTCCCAGCCGGTCGACCACGCCCACCACCAGTGACAGGTCGAGTTTGATGGTCAGCGTGTAACCCTGGGCTTCGGTGATTTCATAGCTGTACAACAGGCCGGTGTTTTGCTCGTAAGCGGTGAACGAGCCGCCCAGGATGCTCAAGGTCAACAACGCCCGGGAGTTATCCAGGGCGGCCGGCTCGAATGACAACTGCGGCCGGCCCAACATCACATCTTTCAACACGCCCCGTTCGGTTTTGGAGTCATTCAAATACATCTCGCCACTGAATGCTGGAACGAAGTTGATCCCGTCGTATTTTTCCAGCCATTGCTGTTGCAACACCCGATTAACCCGCGCGCGGTCAAGCGCAAGAACGGCGCCCCACTTTTCGGTGATGGTTTGCTGTTTCATCTTTTCAAGAATACTGGCGAGTGAATTGCTGGCCATGATGATTATCCTCAACAATAAAAGTGCCGGCGCAGTTGGAGAGCCTTCTTGACTGTCCAAGCGGCTCGAAATAGCGCTTATTTGTTCAGTAACAACAGCGGTAATTAAACTTCCGGCATTCCGTCAGCTCCCCGTTGTGGCGCTTCCGGGTCTGGTCTGGGCGGCATGGGACCCAGTGGCAAAGGTTGAATGGAGAATGCATCGCCCAAAAAGAACGTGCCGTTCAGAACACAACTGACCGTGATGATCACAAATTGGTGTTGGCTGTTGGGGTCTGCTTTGTAAAGACCGGTTTGGTCAATCGTTCCCGCGCCCGTCTCGGGGAAGCATTTCCAGGTTGGCGGTGCAGGAAGTTCCTGATTACCGGAAGTGGCAGAGAATTGCGCTTGCCCGGGTGGCAGGCCTTGGGTCTCAATCTTCATGACCAGACCCTGAATGTTGTGCGTCACCACAACATAGGAAGTTTGTGAATGTTGCGATGTTTCGACCTTGACCTCCTCAATCACGAATGTCTTGTCAGTAAACTTCTGTTGCGGTGGCGCGGTGTAGACGTTGCCGCGATCCGGGCTGGTCTGCGGCATGGTGCCCTCACCGATGACGGTCCATTTCAGCGCACCGCTCATGGCACTGGCCGAAAAATCCCGCTTCTGCAATTCCTCGCCCGATGCAGGGCATGTCTGAACCAGTGGATTGAGCGTGATGGCCCGGGCCGCGATGGTGATCAGGGCTTTGCTGATATGGGGTTTGCCGGCACTGCCACCACCGGTTGCGGTGATCTTCACGCGTTTATAGGTACCCTCTATCTGGTCGAGGCCCGGGGCGATGTATCTGCCGCTGTTGGCGTCGATTGTCCCGGCGCCGGCGGTTGTACCGTCGAGGTTACTGACACTCCATTTGACCCCGGGTGTAACCGGCGAGGTACTGAACGTAAAGGTCTCGCCATAACTCAGTATCTTTTCTTGCGGCTCGACGGCGAAGGTGGTCAGGCGCGGGCTGATGCTGGCGAAACTGAGGAAGTCGCCGGGTGTATGCACAGTTTGAAATTCCACCGCATCGGTGCTGTTGAACAGCAGGCTATTGGCGACGAACAGATCAATGGCATCAATTGAATTGAGCATATTAATGACGACACCGGTGATCACAGGCGCCATGTCATCTCTGAAGCCTCCCTCCGTGTTCTTGTTATTGAGGTAATTCCTGACAGCCAAAGAGATGTCAGCATTTGGAGAGTATGCAAAGGAGTCAAAATTCAGACTTTCAACTTTTATTACCAACCTTTTACGTTCTTCATCTATCGAAAGCAGGTAGCGACCTGACATTCCAATTGCAAGCCACAGATCATGTGAACGGCCATTAATTACACAATTGACTATTTGACCACCGTGAGCATCACCTCCTGCAATGCCCATACCCAAATAGTCTGATCCCAACCCCAGGCCAAACTTTCTATCCTGATCGACATACATTTTCAATGGAAACGCGCCCAGCGTCACATGCTCTATCAGCCCATTGTGGCCCACCACATCAAAACTCACCGGGGGCATTTTAATAGACGCCACGCTTTCTGGCTTGGCTTGATAGTTGGTGATCAACCCTGTATCACCCGAAAACTCCACCAGGTCGTTCATAGAGGTGCCGAATGCGCGCACTACCGCTTCAGCAATAATTTTTCGCATGAACAACTGATTGGAAAGCATCAGGCTTGCATTGATCCCTGGCATATCATTCGGGATCGGGTAGTACCAATCCTCTCCAGGCGTCCCGCCTTCCAACTCCCCCTTCATTGCGATTCGCAACTCCAGCGCGCCATTGCCGAAATTGGCGGCATTTCTGACATTGGCACCCTCTTCCATGACGGTGCGTAACTTGAACTTCGCCGGCTTGAGAAACTCCTGCTCGGTATGGGCCAGTTGTCCCAACTTGAACGTTCTGCGCTCCGGGTCGGCTTCGCGGAATTTTCTCTTGAAATAGGCCCCGCCCACCCGACGCACATGTTCGATCCGCGAACCGGTCAATTCCCAGGTGTAGCGTTGTGTCGCCGGATCCCCCAGATCCAGCACCACTGTACCGCCCTGGTCGACCTCCCCTCGTATGTCCTTGAGCAATACCCGGTTGGCCTTGAGTTCTGGATGGTCAAGCGGGTCGTAAGAGCCGATCTTTACCACTTCCGCAGTACCGCCTGCATTGGTGAACATTTCAATTTCGGTACCACCCACAATCGCCATGCTCATGTTGGCTTCGGCGACATAGTTGCCGTTTTCGTCAGGATTGTTCTCGAAACTCAAACGGGCAACGTCAGTCTGGTAATCGTTCAGCCAGTACCAGGTGGTCAAACCGGTTGCATAGGTGTCATCAATGGGCGGCATGTAAGAATCACTGTCAAACTTCTCAATGTATTCTTGCCGCAGCAGGCGGTTGCATTGATCGCGGTCATAAGCAACGAATGCACTCCACTTGTTAGTGCGCGATTCCAATGCCATCCACTTCAAATAGTCTGCACGATTGACTGACTTGGCCATGATAGTGATCCTTGTTTATCGAATAGAGATCCAACGTCGACGTGCATTCATCACGCCTGCAACGTAAATCTCGCATCATTAAGGGTAGTTACAGCGCCGGGCTCATACGTAATAGTGACTGCCACGGTCAAGTTGCCCAGCTGAAACTTTCGCAACTCCGCGGCACTGATGTGCATTTCAACCAACTTGCTGTCTACTTCCGCCTTGGTCACGACATGCTGGTCAAACAGCGGGAAGCTGTAGTCCTGGCCACTGCTGTTTTTACCTTTGAGCAACGCATTCAATATCTGGTCTTCACGCATGTAGACCCAGCCTGGCTGGAAAAAGAACCTTTCACCCTGAGCCGGTACCAGCACAATGGAAATACTGCCGTTGGAGCCCTGTGCCTGAGTCGATTGGATGGTCGGATATTGGGTTTTGGGCACCGGCACCACCCGCACGGTGAAGGTCCCGGATTTTTCCGGCACGTCTTCGCCCTGAGGAGTGACGTAGTAGTAGACCGGGACCTGCCGGTCCATGTTGGCCGGAATGTAGCGCGACGGAATATTGAACGTACGCCCGCCCGGCACGGTGGGCGTGCTGACCGTGTGTTTGCCGGTGGTCCCATAGCCATCCCAGTGCACCTCGATCTTGTCGACGGGCACGTAGCTGGCGTCGTCATCGAGCCTGAGATTGATGCCGGAACTGACCAGCGTCACGGCGTCGATATCACCTTCCCCCACCACAGGCGGATTGCCCGGCCGGGCACCCTCGACGATCACCATCGGGAAGTTCAGCCGATCGCGGACCACCGCGGGATAAGCAACCGACGACATCGCCGCGCCGATCCAGGCGAATTGGTACTGCAGATTGATCGGATAACCGTTACTGGCCATGACCCAATCGCCGGGGACCAGGAACTCGATGAAGCCCCGGTCGATGGTCGAGATATCGACCTGGGTCTTGAGGATCAAGGCTTGCGCGGCATCCGCCTCGGAATCGACATAACACAACACCTCGTCGCCTGCGCTCATGCCGGGCCAGGCATCGATGCGCAAGGGCATGCCTTCGAGAAATTGCGACGGTTTGATCGGCGTGCCGCTGGTGTGGCCGACGATGGTCAGGGCCGGCAACAGGGTCGCCGGATCCGGCGCCGTCAGCTGAAAGGTTTGTGTGGCGGACAGGGTTTTTTCGTCGGTGGTGTCCGCGTATTGGATGCCGTAGCGTATTTCGACCCGGCCGCCGTTCACCCGACGCAAGTCGCTTTTGGGCAAATGCAGGGCAAGCGGTTTGCCAAGATCGGCCTTCAGCACATCTTTGGGATACGCGAGCGCCGGCAAGTATTCCTGGCCATCCGCATAAAAGCGCCGGCAATGCAGGGTGACGACATCGCCGACCGCCAATGCTTCGTAAGGCACCATGAATACGCCCAACAGGGTTGGCGCGGCGTCCACATCCAATTGCAGGTCGTGTGACTCCCTGATTTGCAGCACCGGCAACGCAGGCCTGGCCCGGGGGCGTTTGCCCACATAGAAAAAAATCCGTTTGGACTCATCGCCCGGCGTCGGGTTACCGAAGGGTTGCACCCGGTAGGAGTAGAACGCCCAGCCCTGATCGAGGTTGACGATCGTATGGTTTTCGATCTCTGCCGGCATGCCATCGGGCGTCAACAGGGAAATGTCCACCGTCACCTGATTGTTCAGCTCATCGACCACCGTGCCGTCGGCCGCACAGCCGCGAAAATTGAGGATCAGCGTATCGCCGTCGCTGTTCTCGATATCGGGAAAGTTGATGTAGGTCATCAGCTTGGCACTGCCCAACTTGTCCACGTCGATGGCGTTGTCAGCCTCAAGCGCAGGGAGGGTCGGCGCGGGGTTCGGATCGATCATATTGAACTTCCTTACTTCAGGCAGTTATCACGGCAAGTGGGTGGACGCCGGAGTTATTGAACACTGTTCTACGCCTGAACATTCGGCTTGGGAACTATCAGAACTGCTAGGTTTACCCGGATCGAAATCCTGATAGTGTTCTTCAAAAGGTCAGCACATCGACCATTTGAATAACACCACCGGAGTCATTCCACATGGACAAGAGCAGGTTATTTATCGGCGGGTTGTTGGCAGGACTTGCGCTTGTTCAGGCGGGTTATTCGCAGGCTGCCGGAACCATTGTCATTTATGAAAACATGGAGGGATTTACCTGCAGCATTCCCGCGGAAACAGCACCGGACGGCGGACCGAAAGACTATATACTCAGCAATTACAGCTGCACTAACGACCAAGCGTATTTCACATCACTCAATGACGCAGATTCTGCATTGACCATTACTTACTTCGACGACAAGTTTGATGGGTTCCCTGGTTTTCCACCCAAGTGCCTGGACAATGAAGGCTGGGAAATAGAACTGCTGACGGTAAAGCAACCGACCTCTACAGAAAAAATAAATCTTGCATCGATAGCCGACGCGAGTAACGGCAGCATCATTGCCCCCGGATTGATGAAAGTGCGGTTCCGGCCCGGCAACGACGTGAAGGGAAAACTGTCCTGTATTCGCGTCGAGCGTAAGTAACGGCGCACTGTCTTCGAGGTTCAACCATGACCGCCCCCACCGCACTGCACTCCAACGCCACCAACTTTGCCAGTTTTGTAAAGTCCGGGGTCGACCCGCGGACCGGTCTCTATACGGTTTCCTGTTCACTGCCTGAAGTGAAAACCTGTGATCTCAGTGGCCCGGTCGTGCCCTTGCAACTGGGCTTCAACCCGCTCAACACCCTCGACAACGGTTTCGGTACCGGCTGGAGCCTGGCGCTGACCGAATATCGGCCGAGCAATCAGATCATTTCCTTGCATTCAGGCGAGAGTTTCAAGGTCACGGGCAACTATGCCGACGAAGGTGAGCCCGATCGGCTGAAGATGAAAGAGCAGAAAATCCCGACCTTCAAGCTCTATCAACTCAAGAGCGACCCACGTGGCGAGTTCATGGTGGCGCACGCCAACGGGCTGGTCGAAATCCTCAAGTTGACCGGTAGCACGCCGCAAGTGGCAATGCCGGTCAAACTCTATTCGCCCCAGGGCCATGAAGTGACCCTGGCCTATCAGAACTTTGCCAAGGGCCGGATGCTGAGCACCGTACGGGACAATCAAGGGCTTTTGCTGGAGGTGATCCGCAACCTCACCGCGAACACCGTCGAAATTCGCCTGAAACCCGTGCAAGGCGTGCCGTTGGCGGTCTTTACCCTGCACATGGAAAATGACTGGTTGGTCCGTATCAGCCTGCCCACTCCCAATGGCGCTGGCTGGCGCTTTCTCTACGGCAAGGAACGCGACCAGTTGTGCATCAAACAAGTCTGGACCCCGCTGGGTGCCCACGAAACCATTGGGTACAACGACAGCGGCCACGGTTATCCGGGCAATTCGGGTTACGACAACTTGCCCCGGGTCACCGACCATGTGACAGCACCTGGCGGTGGCCAGCCGCCGATCGTGATGAACTACAGCTACAGCGACAATGGCAACAATTTCCTGGGGCGCAACGCCTCCATCGACTGGGAAGACGACGAAGGCGACAACCTTTACAAGGTCCTCGGCCAATACCTGTATGAATCCACCGAGCGCCTGATGGACGGTACTCAAGCCGTACGTACCGTGACCCGTACGTTCAATCGGTTCCACTTGATGACGGCGCAGGTGTCGACTCAGGGCAATTGCCGAAAATCCCTCGATACCACTTATTACGCCAACGACACCGATACGTTCGAGAACCAGGACCCGCGATGTCAACTGGCCAGGCAGGTCACCGAGATGTGGTACCTGACGGACGACCCGCGCAGCTGGCGCTACGACAAGAAGCTCACCGAGTACGACATCCACGGCAATCTGATCAAAACGGTGCAACCCAATGGCATCACCGAAGAGATCGTGTACTACCCGGCCGAAGAAGTGCCCGGTGAATGTCCGGCAGATCCGTACGGCTTCGTTCGCCATGTGCGAGAAAAAACCGTCACCCCGTCTTCGGACCCTGCCCTGGTGCCAGACTTGCAAAGTGGCGGCGCCACGTTGCGCTCGCGCTACCGTTATGAATCGATGCTGCCCATCAATGGCAGCCAGACGCCTTGGGTCGCATTGATCGAGGAACGCCTGCTGGAGGTCAGACAAACCTCCGAGCAGCTGTTGCAGCGAGTGCTTTACACCTTCATCAACGAGCCTGCCAATCCCGTCACCCATGGCCGCCGGCAAATAAAGGCCGTCACCACGGGCGAGGCGCCAGGCTTTACCACGCTGACGCGATACGCCTACAGCAAAACGAACGCCACCTATGCCACGTTCGCCGGTGAAACGGTGTTGCGCACCGTGGAAACCGTCAGCACCGACTTTGACAGCGCTACAAAAAGTGTCACCCACGAGCGTTCGTTGCTCAATGGCGAGCCGTTGCTGATCAACGACAAGGATGATGAAGTCCGCTACAGCTACGACCAATTGAGCCGGGTCGTCAAGGAAGAGGAATCCCCCAACACGCCGTATCCGGCCAGTCGTACGTTCACCTACAGGCTGATACGTCCGGCAGGCCAGGGCGAATCACCGGTGACGGATCTGGCCGGTCAGGAAATGGAAGACGTCAAGAAGGCCAAGGTCCGTACCTGGCTCGATGGTCTGGGGCGCACGGTCAAAGAGGAGCAGGAGGACCTCGACAACGCGGGGGGCAATCCGCCTTTGTTTCGCCTGACCTACGAAGCCCGCTATGACCCTTTCAATCAGTTGCTCGCCGAAACCGAAATCGATTGGCTGGAAAAAACCGACCTGAAACTGACCAACACCTACACCTATGACCTGTGGGGCCAGCGCGACAGTGTCACCGGGCCTGATGGCGTCACCAGCCACACCCGCGCCAACCCGATTACCTTCACCGTTGAACAGTGGACCGAAGGTGTGGGCAAGTCCGTGACGGTGACCAATCGTTTTGAAAAAACCGCCAGGACCGAGTTGTATGATTTGAGCGGGCGGCGCGTGAGTGTGCACCGCTTCAAGTACAACGGCCTGGGCAACTGCACCGAAGAAGTCGATGCGCTCGGTCGCGTTTCGCGATTTCGCTACGACGCCCACGGACGCCTGGTTGCCAACACCCTTCCCGACCTGACGGTCATCAGCCAGACCTATTCCCCGCACACCGACACACCGTTGGTGACCTCGCTGACCGTGCAGCCGGGTAACATTGTGCTGCCGCCCGTGCCCCTGGGCACCCAGCAATACGATGGCCTGCAGCGGCTGACCCAGATCGATGTCGGGGGGCGTCTGCAGCAGTTGCACTATGAGGACGGGCGCGTGCAACCTTGTCGCCGAATCACCCCGGCCGGCAAACCGATCATGTATGAATACAAGCCCGGCCTGACCACCCAACCCACCGCCATCAAACCGCCGGAGGGTGACATTACGTACGACTATGACCTGCTCAACGGCAATCTTGAAACGTCGAGCAGTGCGCAGGGCACCTATAGGTTCACCTACAGCCACGCCGGGCATCTGAGCACCGAAAGCTGGAAAGAACCGGGCAACCCGGTGCCATGGGTCACGCGCTTCACCACGTCCTTGAAGGGCCGCATGCTCAGTCGCACCGACGTCGGCCAGCAACTCACCGAAGCCGACTACAACCTGACCAATGGGCGCCTGATGGGCTTGCGCCAGTGCCAGTTGCAGGCGGCGTTCGAATACGACCACTGCGGACGCCTGTACCGCACCACCAGCTGCGACCTGGGCAGCGGCAACACGCTGACCACAACCTTGACGTTCAACGACATTGGACAGGAAATCGAGCGGACCCTCGCGTTGCGCGACAGCACGGGTCAGCCGCTGCAACCTGTCCGCTCCATCGAGCTCGGCTACCTGGCCGATGGCAACGTCCAGACCCGCCACCTGCGGGTGGATAACAAGACCGCGTTGCTTGAAACCTTCGAGTACGACCTGCGCGGACGACTGGAACTGTACAAATGCTCGGGCGACGAACTACCCAAGGATCGTTTCGGCAATGCCATCGTCAGGCAGTATTTCGAGTTCGATGCCATCGACAACGTTATCTACAGCAGCACCGATTTCGATGACGGCAGCCAGAACAATACCCAATTCGGCTTCGCCAACGACGACCCTTGCCAACTGATCAAAGCCACCCACAGCCATGCCGACTACCAGGTACTGGTGACAGACTTCAGTTACGACCTGGACGGCAACCTGACGCGCGACGAACTGGGACAACAGTTGAGTTACGACAGTCAGGGGCGCCTGCTGGGGGTCACGACAGCGAGCGGTCAGCCGGTAACGGCCTATGACTACGACGCCCATGACCACCTGGTGGCGGTCAGGCCAGAGGGCGAAGCGCAAAGCCTGCGATTTTATGAAGGCACCCAATTGAGCGATGTGGTGCAAAACGGCCAACACACCCAATTGCTTCGCCACCGGGGCCATCCACTGGGGCAACAGAAACCTGGCGACGACAGCCAGACCTTGCTGTTGCTCGCCGACGCCAAGCACTCGGTGATTGCCGAAAGCCAGGCCGATGAATTGCGCACGGCGGTTTACACCGCCTACGGTGAGCGCAGCAGCGAGGCACAATTGCAAAGCCTTCTGGCCTTCAACGGCGAAGTGCGCGACCCGGCCAGCGGCTGGTATTTGCTTGGCAGCGGCTACCGGGCCTATAACCCCTGCCTGATGCGTTTCCACTCGCCGGACTCGTCGAGCCCGTTTGGTGCAGGCGGGATCAATTGCTACAAATACTGTCTGGGCAACCCCATCGCGTTCAGCGATCCGTCGGGGCATATGGCGACCTCAGTGCTCGACAGGCCCGCGGTGGCGTACGCCGCAGCGGGTGTTGCGCTGTCCGTTGGCATTGCCTTGAGTATATTCACGTTCAACCCGGTACCACTCGCACTCGCTGCTACGGCAATTGCCAGCGCTGCAGGCGTCAGCACCGCCACCGTCGTGACGATTGCCAACGGAGTGCTGGCCGCGACGGCGGCCATCACCACGGCGGCGAATGTCCTGACGTTACCGACTTTTGTTGTGGGGATGGGGGTTGAAGGGGTTGCCATGTTCACAAGAGATGCGACCGCGCGAAACAACCTGCACTGGATCGGGGTGGGGATCGACATGATCAATCTGGTCAAATTCAAAGACGTTGTGACAACGGCTGTTCCGGTCTTTTCGAGTGTAAAAGCCAGAACCCCTTCCATTGTCAGTACCGCCAGTGCTACTCCTCGGGCAAGTATCGCCAGCCATTCTTCTCAGGCAAGCGTTGCCAGTACCACCGCCAGCGCAGTCAGTCCCGTCAGACCCAGACGTGCCAGTACCCCGGATTTCTCCGATTCGGTCCGTGCAAACGGCTTGTCGAGTAGTCGGGAGGTGATTGCCGCAGATGATTTCGAGTCGTCATTTGGAGTCAACATCCAGGAAAGTGCGGGATCGAACTTCACTTTCGGTACCCAGTTCAGTAATGCTTCCGAGGTGACGGAAACCGCCGCGGCCGCTCCGCCCGCCGTGGCTTTCCAAATATCGAACAGCAGGTCAAATACGGGGATTGGCAGCGTCCTGCCGGCGTCCATTCAATCAAGAATCGTAACGACGTTGAAACGATTTGAGCTGCGACCCTCCGGCCTGGATAAACTTATCGGCCAGCCCGCGCCCATATTCTCCTGGCCGCCACCGCCCAAACCTGTACAGCCTAAACCCAGGTGAATAGGGTCACTCCATAGCCAGACAGCCTCAACGGTTGCCTGGCTTTTTGTTTGAAACACACCGTCACAAAACCCCTCACACCCCCGCCTCAATTGAGAGTTCTCTCATATCCCCACCCCACCGCCCTTCCTAGAATCCGCCCGCCGAAACACTCGCTTCCCCTCATCAACGTTTTCACGCTGTCAAAAGCGTGCCGCACCGCTGCCGTTTCGGCGTGACGCACGGGCGGACCTCAAAGGATTTGCACACATGAACAAAACGCTCATCGCCCTGGCCCTGGGCCTGGCAACCTCCCTGGCGGGCACTTCCGCGTTTGCCAACAGCGTCGGCCAGGTGAACTTCACCGGTAACATCAACGCCAACACCTGCCCGGTCTACCCGATCGATCCAGGTACTGGCGCTCCTGGCCCGATCAACCTGGGCAGCGTTGCCGTCGTCGACTTCGGCGGCGCAGCCGACACCGAAACCGGCGGCCGTGAATTCGCGCTGCAGATCAAGGACGGCGCGGCCTGTGGCTTCAGCGCCGGCGACACCGCCACCGTGCGCTTCGACAGTACCCACGGCAACGCCGGTACCGACGGCAAGTACTACGGCATCCAGACTGGCGGGGCCACCGGCGTCGCACTGGCGATCAAGGACAAGGATGGCAACAACGTCGACAGCGGCACCCCGTCGCGTCCTTATCCGCTGAACGCGATCGGCGAAACCCGCATGGCGTTCCACGCCAAGTATCGCTCCACCGCGGCAACCGTGGTGCAGGGTCCGGTGATTGCCAACATCAACTTCCTCGTCACCCTCCCGTAACTCTCACCCTTGAGCGCAGAGCCCGTCTGCGCTCAAGGGCGTGCGCTGCATTGCGCGCCCCGCATCGCCCTGAGGTATTGCATGTTCCGTTCGATCAAATCCTTACGCCGACACAGGACCGCGCGCGGCTGTGCCCTGGTCATGCTGTTGCTGTCCGTCCACGTCCCCGCCAGCCACGGCGCCCTGACCCTCAGCGGCACCCGCGTGCTGTTCGAGAGTGACAAGCGCAGCGTCTCGCTGGTGGTCGCCAACCCCAGCGACAAGCCCTATGCGGTCCAGGCCTGGGTCAACACCAGCGCCGATGACACCACCACCGCCGTGCCGTTCGCGGTGTCGCCGCCCCTGTTCCGGGTCAACCCGGGCAAGGAGCAACAACTGCAAATCAATGGGTTGCCCAACAACCTGCCCACTGACCGCGAGTCGCTGTTCTTCTTCAACGCCCAGGAGATTCCCCAGGTCGAAGGCGAGCAGAGCAACGTGCTGAACATCGCCATCCGCACCCGCATCAAGCTGTTCTACCGCCCTGCCCAGCTCCAGGACAACCCGAACCTGCGGCTCAAGGACCTGCAATGGTCGGTCCAGCAGATCGGCGGCAAGGCCAGCCTGGTGGTGAACAACCCCACGCCCTTTCACTACACCTTCCATCGCGTGCAAGTGAGCGCCAACGGCAAGACCCAGACCCTGGCCACGCCGCCCATGGTCGCGCCGCTCGATCGTCAGGTGTACGCCCTGGACCAGGTCAAACCGGGCCCGGACCTGGGTGTGTCATTCACCACCATCAATGACTACGGCGGCATCACGCCAGCGATGAACCCGTCCGTCCAGATCAGCCGCTGATCGCCGATCGCCTCCAATAAGCCAGGAAGTTAATGATGAGTCCTTATTCGGGTCGCCGGCGCCTGCCCGCTCGCCAGCGTTTTGCCCAGTTGTTCCTGATCGGCAGCGGCAGTGCCGCGCTGGTCGAGGCCGGGCCCGTGCTGGCGAGTTCGCCGCTGTCGTTCCAGAGCGGCTTCATGCACCAGGGCGTGGGGCAACCGGCCGACGCCGGGCAACTCACCCTGCAGGCGCTGGCCGACGCCCAGGATCTGGGCCCGGGCCGCTACCGGGTCGAGGTCCGTGTCAATCACGAATACAGGGGCCAGCACGAGCTCGACTTTGTCCGCCAGGGTGCCGACCAACTCACTCCCTGCTTCGACGCCGAGTTGCTCGAGCGCTTTGGGGTCAAACTCGACGCCATCGCCGACCCCGAACAGCTCCAGGGGTCGTGCCTGCAACTGAAAACCTTGATCGAAGGCGCACGTACCGACTTCGACGGTGGCCGCCTGCAACTGGCGATCTCCATTCCGCAAATCGCCATGCGCCGCGATGTCACCGGCTACGTCGACCCCGAGCGCTGGGATGACGGCATCAATGCGGCGTTCGTCAACTATCAGGTGTCGGCCCAGCAAGGCTCCAATCGCTACGGCTCCAACAACAGCCAGGACCTGTACCTGAACGCCGGGCTCAACCTCGGCCCCTGGCGCCTGCGCACCAACCAGAGCGGCCGTCAGGACAGTCGTGGCGAACGGGAATGGACCCGCGCCTACACCTACGCGCAGCGGGACCTGCCCGGGATGAACGCCAACCTGACCCTGGGCGAGGCGTTCACCGGCGGTGACATTTTCAAAAGCCTGCCGATCAAGGGCGCACTGATCAGTTCCGACGCCGGCATGTTGCCCGATGCCATGCAGGGTTATGCGCCGGTGATCCGTGGCGTGGCCTTGAGCCGCTCGCGGCTGGAAGTGCGGCAGAACGGCTATCCGATCTATTCGACCTACGTCAGCGCCGGCCCCTACGAAATCGACGATCTGAGTACCGGCGGCGGCAGCGGTGAGCTGGAAATCATCCTCACCGAAGCCGATGGACAAGTACGCCGTTTCACCCAGCCCTACGCCACGCTGGGCAATCTGCTGCGTGAAGGTTCGTGGCGCTACAGCGCGGCGGCCGGCCGTTACAACGCCTCCAGCCACATCGATGACCCGTTGTTCTGGCAAGGCACGCTGGCCATGGGCAGCGGTTGGGGCTCGACCTTCTACGGCGGCCTGATGGCCAGCGAGCATTATCAGGCGACCAACGTCGGTATCGCCAAGGACCTGGGCAGCTTCGGCGCCCTGGCCCTGGACGTCACCCGTTCCGATGCCGACCTTGATACCCGGGACGTGGACTCGGTCCAGGGCACCAGTTACGCGATCAAATTCGGCAAGACCTTCCCCACCCGCACCAGCCTGCGCTTTGCCGGTTATCGCTACTCCACCGAGGGCTACCGCGACTTCGATGAAGCGATGCGCCAGCGCAGCCAGGACGCGAGTTTCCGCGGCAGCCGCCGCAGCCGTCTGGAAGCAGCGGTGTACCAGAACCTCACGCCGAGCAGCTCGTTGACCCTGTCGCTGTCCCAGGAGGACTTCTGGCGCAGCGATTACCAGCGCCGGCAGTTCCAGTTCAATTTCAACACCCAGCACCGGGGTGTGGGCTACACCCTGTTCGCCAGCCAGTCGCTGAGCGACCGCGATGAACGCAGCGATCGCCAGCTCGGCTTGAGCATCACCCTGCCCCTGGACTTCGGGCACACCAACTCGGCGACCTTCGACCTGCAAAAGAACGGCGACAGCTACAGCCAGCGGGCCAGCCTGAACGGTGCGCTCGATGGCAACCGGTTCAACTACCGGGCCTCGGTGGCCAATGAAGACAACCGCCAACAATCGGCGGAGCTGTCGATGGGGTACCAGATGCCGTTCGGCAACGTCGGTGCCGGCGTCAGCCAAGGCAACGACTACCGCAACGTGTCGGTGAACGCCACCGGGGCCCTGCTGGTGCACGGCGACGGCATCGAGCTGGGGCCTTATCTGGGGGAAACCGCGGGGCTGGTCGAAGTGCCGGGCATCAAGGATGTCGGCGTCGCCAACGTACCGGGCGTGCGCACCAATGAGCGGGGTTATGCGCTGGTGCCTTACCTGCGGCCCTATCGGGTCAACCAGGTGGAACTGAACACCGATCAACTGGGGCCGGACGTCGAGATCGACAACGGCACAGCGCAAGCGGTGCCTCGCCGTGGCGCGGTGGTCAAGACCACCTTCGCTGCCCGTTCGGTCAATCGCATGGTGATCAACGCAACCTTCAACGGCCAGCCGCTGCCGTTCGGCGCGCAAGTCAAGGATCGTGACGGTGAAGCCGTCGGCGTGGTGGGCCAGGCCGGTCAACTGATGCTCAGCGTGGATGATCAACCGCAGTCGCTCGAAGTTCGCTGGGGTGATCAGGCGTGCCGGTTGGACATCGATCCGCAACGTACCGAGCCGACCCAGGGTTATCGCCTGCAGGACGTGACCTGTCGTTGAAACGCACTCATTCAGAAGGCGCCGCCCGCTGCGGCGCCTCGCTTATCGAAGGAAAAGGTTCATGAAATTATCACTGCGCCGGGGCATCGGCCTGGCGGGTATCGTGGCGGGATGGCAGCTGGCGTTGCCGGCCGTGGCCAACACCTGTGTCTGGGACAGCGCGCCGGGGCCGCTGGACTTTCAGGCGAACGTCGGCACGGTGTATGTGCCGCGTGACGCGAAGATCGGCAGCGTCATCGGCCCGGACATCAATTGGGTGCAGACCGGTAATCCCGGCAACCTGGGCATCACCTGCAGTAACGATGGCAGCGTCACGCTGAACTTCAGCGCCCTGCCGGTCGCGCCCATGGACCGCAGGTATCACGAGCCCATCGGCGGCGAGGACGTCAGCGGCAAGATTTTCATGACCAACATTCCCGGCGTGGGTGCGCGGGTCACCCTGGAAGTGCCTTTCGAGGGGAATTTCGACAATGAATTCGTGCCCATTGGCGGCAAGCCGATCGTGCCCTTTGAAGCGGAAATCACCCGCACCCTGCTGTCGCCTTTCAAGCTGTCGCGCCTGCGCAGCAAAGTGACCCTGGTGAAAACCGGCAACATTCCCCCGGGGCCGCACCTGTTGAGCCGGCAGATTTTCGACGGCCACTTCACCGGTATCGGCAAGGGTTTTCGCTACGGTTTGAACGGCACGGTGGTGCAATCGCAATGTGCGGTGGGCGCCAATCCGGTGAGTGTCGACCCGGTGCCGCTGGGCGATTGGGACGCCAAGGACTTCACCCATCCAGGCTTCACCACCGCGCCGACCGACTTCACCATCACTTTGACCAGTTGCCAGTCGGACCCGTCCAGCGGCAACGAAGCCAGCGCCCACATCCGCCTCGACGGTGCCAATGGCTCGTTGCCCGAAGGTGACGGCAGCCTCGGCGTGTTCAACCTCAGCCCGGCCTCGACGGCCGCCGGAATGGGCATCCAAGTGCTGCACAAGGACGGCGTGACCCCCGTGCCCCTGGGCAATGATGTGGACTTTGGCGTGATCAAGGATGGCCAGGACAAGGTGCTGGATTTCAAGGCGCGTTTCTACCAGATCAAGAACAGCACCGACATCCGCGCCGGCAAGGCCGAAGGTTCACTGAGCTTCACCCTCACCTACCAGTGACGCTGAAAACACAGACAACTGTAGGCGCGAGCTTGCTCGCGAGAGTGGTCAACGATGACACCGGCTGCCTGACCGCCTTGCGCAGTCCGGGACACCATCGCGAGCAAGCTCGCTCCTACAGATGTCAATCCCTGAGCATCGGCCTCAGCTCGATGAAGTCGAACCAGCGGCCGCCATCGTCGAAGCTGACGGTTGTCTTCACCGTGAACCGCAGGTCACTGTCCAGCCCAAGCATGAACCCTTGGGTGATCCTTGCCGCGACACCGCCGGTGACTTCGTCCGGCAGTACCTTGCGCGGCTCCAGCAGGGTCTCGCTTTTACCGCCCCCGGTCACTGTGAGGGTGATCAGGCAACGCGTGCTGATGTAAGGCCACTTGGGCTGGATCACCGGCAAGCCCGCTGCGGTGATCTGGCTTTTGTACACCGGGTCGCTATGGGGGGCCCCGAGTTGAGGGGTGGGCAATTTGCCCGGGGGGAAGGCGCGCACCTTCAGGGTCAAGCGCATCGAGGGCATCGTCGAGCCGTCCGGCAGGTGAATCAGGTAGGACACCGGTAACGTACTGTCGAGAAATCCCGCAATGATTTCCTTGTCGATCTTCACATCCCGGGCATCCGGGTCGACAGGCACTGACACGGCACCGGGGCTGCCTGGCTCACCGAACCAGATATCGACCTGATCGTCCTTGAAATAAACCGCGTCCGCCGGAATGCGTACGGTTGCCCCTTGCAGGGTTCTCTCCGGATTGAGCTCACCCCAGTCCGACGGCTCATCCTCGATCTCCATGACCCAAGGGTTGGGCGCGTAACGGGGCGGCCGGATGGCTGCCACCAACAACGCCACGGCATCGGACTCAAGCGTCGGGTTGAATGCGCGGTCCTCGACCCGATAGCTCACCTCACGCAGGCCATCCCCCAGGTCGCGAATGAAATCACCGCTAAACGCCAGCGTGATCGGGTCGGTGTAATTGAGGTGTGTCAGCGGATCGCTGCGCAGTTCGCCCGAGGTGCCATCGTTGGGATTTTTCCAGGTGGCGATCACCACATCACCCGGCGCCGGGGTTCTGTAGGCAGGAACCCTGGCAAGCACCTGATCGCCGTTTTGCGGCTCGGTCAGGTAATCGGCAGTCAACGCATTGGGCGGCAACACGGGCGCAGGGAAAATCAACTTGTTATCAGTCGCCAGAACCGGCGGGGTCACATCGATGGTGAGGGTATAAGGCAGGGACGCATATTCATCCCCGGTGTAACTGGTCACCTCGTACAGAAGTTCGTGCTGACCTTCGCTCAGGTAGCGCACCGGGACATCAATGAACAAGTCGGAAGGGGCAATCGGATGGGCCGTGTATTTTTTGCGTTCGACACTGTCACCGTCCCAGAAAAGCTCGGCATATTCCGGGTCCTGGTCCGAGGGTTCAGAGTTATGCCATTGCGGGAACTCGACCCTCAAGTCCTGGTTCTGAGCGCTGCGTGGCAGCAGATGCGGCTCGTCGCCTTCAATATCGTCCAGCACGCCAACCGGTTTGGGGTCTTCCAGCGGTGCGAGACTTTCCTGATTGCTACCAAGCATGAGCTGTTCTCCGCTAAATAAAGCAGTCACGAACAGTAGATACGTTTTCGGTAAATCCGGGTACTAGCAGAACTGCTAGGTGCGCCCCGCAGCGCACGCGGCGGGGCACACTTTTTGGCCTGGACTAGAACAGGTAACGCAAACCGAAGTTCACGCCCCAAGGCTGTTCGATGTGCTCGCCATTGCTGTAGTCGACATCGGCGTGCATCGACACTTTGTCGGTCAACGACATCGACACACCGGCGCCCAACTCGCCACGGGACCCCGACAGATCGTTGTTGAACACGTTGTCGTTGACCTCGACTTCGTTGTTCTTGGCGAACTCGTGGGCATAGGCGGCACGGAGGTAAGGCTGCACGACCTTGCCGTCGCCCAAGTCGATGTTGCGGCCAACGGTAGCGCCCACTTTGCCCAACAACGAACGGGTTCTGTCGCCCTCGGCGGACAGGCCGTTGTCCAGGTCGTAGTCCTTGCCCTGAATGACGACGCCCGCCAACTGGGTGTAGGGCTCGACGAAGTAGCCGTCCTGCAGGGCGATGTGGCGACCGAATTCCAGGGAGGCACCTACGCCATTGTTGTCGTAGTTGCCCTTGGTTTTCTTGCCGTCGCTGAGCTGTACATCGGACTCGTTCTGGAAGCGGTTGAACTTGAGCACGCCGTCGAAGTAGTAGCCGCTCTGCGGGTCCAGCCAGGTGGTGTAGGCACCCAGGTAGTAGCTGTCGACCGTGCCGCTGGTGCCACGGCTCAGGTTCAGATCGGACTGGCTGTAACCGCCCAGCAAACCGATCAGCCATTGGCCACCACCGATGGGCAGCGGCGCATCGGCGCCGAAGGAAATACCCTGTTGAGTCTGCTCGTAGCCCACGCCGGAACTGGCGCTGACATCGAACTTGTTGCCATAGGCCCGTACCCAGCCACCGGACTTGCCTTCATCGCGACGCACTTCGCCCATGCGCGTACGCAGGGTGCTGAGTTCGCCGTACCAGACGGTTGGTGCGGTGTTGAACAGGGCCAGCACCGATTGCGTGCCCGGGCTGATGGTTTTCAACGCAGTGTTGAGCACCCAGTCGTTGTTGCCCTGCTTGACCAGGTCGTAGGAAAAGGTACCCAGGTCCACCGGCCTGTCCATCGAGAAGGTCGCGTCACCACTGGCGATGTGAATCACCGGGACCACGTTCGCCACAGAAGGCTCCTCGCCGCTGCTGCCCATGAGCACCTTGTGATCGCCCGTGGCAGTGCCGGTGACCTCCAGGGTATCGACCTGGCCGGTCGCGAAATTGGCGTCCATGATCAACAGGCCGCCGGTGCCGGTCAGGTTGCCCACCGACAACTTGTAGAACTCGGTCGGGTTGCCGAACTGGATCGCGCCGCCGTTGTTCATCGCCAGGTTGGCCACCGAGCCGGATTCGGTCATCACCCACTTCGCATTGTTGTCGAGCGCGAGGGAATTGACGTTGACCAGGCGCCCGGTCAGCGACGCACTGTTGTTCAGGGCCACGCTCGCCGCGCTGGCGCCGTCCACGACCACATCCCCCACCAGCGTGCTGTTGTCGACCTGCAGGTCTGCGTTGGCACCGCTGCTGACTTCCAGAATCGCGCCGTTGCCGCCCACCAGGGTCGAACCGTTTCTCACCACGATGTGGCTTTGTTCAGTGTTGGTCTGCGCCGCACCGTTGAGTGCGATCGCCGCACCGCTGAGGCCTTCGACGCGGGTGCTGTCCAGGACAAGGCTGTTGGTGGGGGCCAATGGATCGGTCGGGCGCAATTGCACGCCATTCAAGCCACCGGTGATGCTGCTGCCGGTCGCAGTGAGGTTGCCGCCGAAGATCGATGCGCCGACGCCGGTGGCATTGGTGCCGTTCAGTTCACTGCCCACCAGTGTCAGGGTACTACCGGCACTGACCGCGGCACCGCGCAACGCGCCGTTGATCTGACTGTCGGTGACCAGCGCCGTCGAGCCGGTGTTGGTGGCGGTGTCGCGGTTCAGGCTCAAACCAGTGGTGGCGCTGTTGATGGTACTGCCGTTGCTGATGTTGGCCGTGCTGGCGGTCAGCGACACCGCGTTGGCCTGCCCGGTGGCATTGGTGGTGGCACCATTGAGGTTGACCGTCGAGCCACCCAACGCGCTGATCTGCAAAGTGCCGACCCCGGTGGCGTTTAGGATCGCACCGGCGCTGAGTTCGTAGGTGTTGAGGGGGATCGTCGGCGGCAGCGTGGTCTCGCCACCGATCAACGCCACGCCCAGGGCGTGTTGAGTGAAGAGTAGTACGGGCGCAATCGCGACAGTTTTAAGCACGAGTGCCAATGGAGTGAGCTTGAACGAATAGGTTGCTGGCATTGAGTCCACCTTCGGATGATCGGTACATAGCGCTTACGCCCTGTCAGAACCTTCTGAAGAGCCTGTATGAACCTGCAAAGGGGGCGAGACTATCGGCAGCCGTTCCGAAAATATGTAGGACTAATCCTGCGAGTCTTCAGACAAATTTCCTCCCCCGGCGGAGCCCGGGATCTCACCGGGCTCCGTTTTGCTCTTGTTCTACCGATTTGCGCGGGCTAAATGGGGCAAGACCCCGGGGTGGTGGACTCGTGCATACCGACGTTGGCTTGCAGGGTTTTGGAAGTCACATCCACGCCCTTGAACTTGAAGCCGTAGGTAACTCGGCCCCTGCCGTCCTTGTCGTTTTCGTCCACGTAGGTAGGCAGGACGTGTTTATCGTAGGGTTGAACTCGCCATTCGAAGCCAGTGACCGGATAGGCGCCGGCGGCATCGGTCAGCGTTATCGTCTCATCGAGGGGGGTGTCCGTGATCGGTGCCGGCTCACCGGTGCGCCCCGGCAGCGCCCACCATTTCATGTCGACGGTATCGCCTGCCGCCAGCCACTCGCTCAGGTCCGGCACCAACACCACAATGGCATTGTCCGGCCCATCCAGCGATTTGCAGGTGAGCCAGCCGGCGCCGTTTACATCCCTGAACGTAGCGGCGTCGGGGCGCAGGACGACGGCATTGGCGATGACGTCCCTGGGCGGGGATTGTTGTTCGTTCGGCGTGTCAGGGCCGCCGATTCGGTAGTGCATCGTCAGTACGTCGCTATTGCCGGCCTGTTCGATGTACTTCCATAAAACCGTCACGGTGACTTCCTCACCCGCGACTTCGCCGTCGATGGTGATGTCCGCCTCCGGCATGTAGATGCCGCTCCAGTAAAACTTGATGGTTTCACCATCCTTGACCGGGTCGTAGATGTGAAAGATGAAATCGGCATCGAAGGTCTCGTCCGCGGCTTCCAGCACATTCAACTTCCCTGAGTGACTCCTTACGTTGCCCTCCTCCAGGTCTCTGTTGACCGGGTCGGGCCAGGTGATGTCCGGTAAGGGCCGAGGTGGGCCGATGAAGGAGAAGTTGACGTCGACCGTGATGGCTTGCTTGCCCCCGAAAGGCGCACCGCCGCGCAGTACCCGGTAACTGACTTCGGTGGGTTTATTCCCGGTGGCGCTGCCGTATTCAGCCCTCAGCGTATCGGAAGGAACCCGCAGACTCAGTTCGGGGTTGGGGGTTGGGCCTACATCAAAGATGTCCAGCTCGGTGGCGCCCCACATGATCGCGATCTGGTCCCTGGGCTTCCAGTTGTCGTACAGGGGAATATCGACCCAGATGCCGGCGATGGCGTCTTCGATGTCGATGCCATCGTCAGCCAAATCGACCTTGGGCAAATGAAGGTTGGTGGGCAGTGGGCCCAAGGCGACGTGCACTCGGGTCCAACCGGCGAAACGGCTTCGGTTGCGGGCTTTGTCGAATATCGCATAGGCAATGAAACAGTGGCCGTCACCGATGCGCTTGATGTGGTTGGGGTCGAACGTGACTGTTTGTGGACTGTTGGATAAGGGCACGGGGCCTTCATAAGGCAAGTCTTCCGGATTCGCTGGAAGGTCGCGCTCCCAACCGTAGATCACCGAATCGCCTTCGCTCCAGAGCAGGTAACGGGGGATGGTCCCAACCACGTTGTTCACTTCGGCATCGGTGATGATGATATTGGTGAAGGTCATGGGCGCCGGTTCCAGCTCCGCCACTCCTCTGGGTGGGGTTTGATCGCAGATGATCGGGAACGGTGCTGACCAGAACTCATCATGTTTATAGTCCCTTAATGAATACTTGAGCGTGTACTTGCCATCCGCCGCCAGATTTTCAGCAGGTATTTTGAGATCCCGAGGTTTGTCCGGGTAGTCGGGCACCGTATAGGTTTCTTCGTCCACCTTGGTATAGAACAGATTGGCGTCAATCGGGTCATGCCCTTTTGCCAGATGCAAACTCACGACTTCGTCATCACCAGGAAAGTCCGGCAGGTTATCCCACCACTCGATTCCTACCGACAAACCATTGGCGAGCAGCGGCCCAATGAGGGTGCCATCGGTGGCGTCAGCCATGGCCGCCGACAGATCCGGTGGCTTGAGGTCTGCCAGTACCTGCCGGGGTTGTGCCTGTGCGCGTTGGGCACGGTATTTGATGTAGTCATCACGAATTTGCTGTGCCTTGAGTTGCTTTTGCGAGACTGCCATTGCGAATTCTCCAGTGACGGGGGGTATTCAGCCATGACTGCCAGGCAGCACGATCAAACTGGGGTGGCACTGCAAGAGACGCCCTGTCGTTCTGCCGGTCCAGTGAAGCCTGGGGCAAATTAAGCGCGGTTTTCTTTTGTCGCGATACTGTCAGAGTTGACAGGTGTGTGCTTATACAGGGGTATGCACGGCGAGGTTTTTTGTACAGATCCCTGCGCCATGCATAAAAACGCGGTGCTTCGGTCAGATGACAAACCGCGCCACCATCGCATTCAGGTCCACCGCCAGGCGCGACAGTTCGTGGGTGGCGGCGCTGGTCTGGTTGGCGCCGGCGGCGGACTGGGTCGCCAGGTCGCGGATGTTCACCAGGTTGCGGTCCACTTCGCGGGATACCTGGGCCTGCTCTTCCGAGGCACTGGCGATCACCAGGTTACGTTCGTTGATCAAGTGGATCGACTGGGTGATCTGCTCCAGGGCGACCCCCGCGGCACGGGCCATTTCCAGGGTGCTTTGGGTGCGCTGGTTGCTCTGCTGCATCGACGACACGGCTTCACCCGTGCCGTTCTGAATGCCGGCGACCATCTTCTCGATTTCCTGGGTCGACTGCGCGGTGCGATGGGCCAAGGCACGTACCTCGTCCGCCACCACCGCAAACCCCCGCCCGGCTTCCCCGGCGCGAGCCGCTTCAATCGCGGCGTTCAGCGCCAGCAGGTTGGTCTGTTCGGCGATGGCGCGGATCACGTCCAGCACCTTGCCAATGTCCCTGCCCTGCGCTGCCAAGCCTTCGATCATCAGCGAGGTGTTCTGCACGTCGTGGGTCATGGTCTGGATCGCGTCGACGGTTTCCACCACGCGGTCTCGACCTTCGCGGGCGGCCTGGGTCGACTGGTTCGACGCTTCGGAAGTCGACACGGCATTGCGCGCCACTTCTTCCACGGCGGCGGTCATCTCGTTGACGGCCGTGGCAGCCTGTTCGATTTCGTTGTTTTGCTGATGCAATCCACGGGACGCTTCTTCGGTGACGGCGCTGAGTTCTTCAGCGGCGGCACCCAATTGCGTGGCGGAACCGGAAATCTGCTCGATGGTCTGGCGCAGATTGGTTTGCATGGTGGCCAGGGCGCCGAGCAAGCGTGCCGGTTCGTCCTTGCCATCGACTTCGATGGTTTTGCTCAGGTCACCGCCGGCGATGGTTTGCGCAGCCTGCACCGCGCGGCTCAATGGGCTGACGATGCTGCGGGTCAGCAACCAGGCCAGCAGCACGGTCATCAAGGCCGCGATCACCGACACCACAATGATTCCGTTCACGGCCGTGTTGTAGTTGCTTTCGGCGATCACCCCGGCGGCTTTGGCGCCGTCAGCGTTGTACTGCACCAGACGATTGAGCTGCTCGCCCATCAGGTCGGTGCCGTCCTTGATCCGGGTGTTGATCAGGGTGCGCATCTCGTCGACCTTGTTCTGCCGCGACAGGTCGAGCATTTCCCGCTGGGCCTGCATGTAGCTGTCCAGGGTGGCGCTGAATTGCTTGTACAGCGCCGCTTCATCCGGCCCCGCTGGCAGTTCGGCGTAGGCAGCCTGGGCCTTGCGCGCCTTGTCGGTGAGCACGCCGATACGGGTTTGCGCCTCTTGCAGACTGGCGGGCTCGCGGTTGACCAGGATGCGGAACGACAGGATGCGCATGCGCAAAATGTTTTCGGTGACAACGCCCAACTGCTGGACGCTGGGCAGTTGGGTGCTGCCCATGTCGATCGAGGACTGGCGGATGATCGACATGCGGTTGACCGCGAACACGCCCAGCACGATGACCAGCAAGGCAATGAAAGCAAAACCGAGGAAGGCGCGGGGCGCGATGTTCAGTTGACGCAAGGACATAGGACAATACTCGGATGAGTGAGGCGGCGAGCGTCCTTGCGTGATCAGTCCGGCGCCATGGGCGCCTGTGATCTGTATCGGCGGGGCTTGAGGAATTCTGCGGGGATTTGCGAAATATTTTTCAAGGGGTTACGAGTGTTTCAACCCTGAAACACCAGAGCCCCTCTAGGAGCGAGCATGCTCGCGATGGACGCGAGAACGCCGCGTTCATTCGGGCATCCCGCGTCATCGTTGACGTCCATCGCGAGCATGCTCGCTCCTACAGGGAAATGTTATTGGTTTTTGGCGATGCGCCACACCCGGGCAATATCGCTGGTGCGCTCCCACAACAACCGTGGCGCTTCGATGCAGGCCTGGTCCAGGGTCATCGGCCCACTCGCCAGGGAGAACGCGGCGTCGATGCCGTGTTTGTACAGGTCCTGATAATCCTCGCCCAGGGTGCCGGCGATGGCGATCACCGGCACACCCTTTTCGCGGGCGATCTGCGCCACGCCAAAGGGCGTCTTGCCGCGCAGGGTCTGGGCGTCGAAACGGCCTTCACCGGTGATCACCAGGTCGGCGCCTTCGACGGCTTGGGCCAGGCCCACCAATTCGGCGACCACTTCCACACCGGGCTTGAATTGCGCACCGAGAAACGCTTTTGCGGCAAACCCCAGGCCGCCTGCCGCGCCACTGCCCGGTTCGTCTCGCACATCATGGCCCAAGGCTTTGGCGCAATGATTGGCGAACAGCCCCAGAGCCTTGTCCAACAGTTTCACCTGCTCCGGCGAGGCGCCTTTTTGCGGGCCGAAAATCGCCGAGGCGCCCTGCTCGCCGCACAGTGGATTGTTGACATCGGCGGCGATGTCGAAGCGCACCTGGGCCAAACGCGGATCGAGCCCGCTCAGGTCAATGCGCCACAGGTTTGCCAATGCCAGGCCGCCCGGCACCAGCTCCTGCCCGTGACCGTCGAGCAGTTGCACGCCAAGGGCCTGCATCGCACCGGCGCCGCCGTCATTGGTAGCGCTGCCGCCGATCGCCAGAATGATTCGCTGCGCGCCTTCATCGAGGGCGGCGCGGATCAATTGGCCGGTGCCGTAGGTGCTGCTGATGCAGGCATCGCGCTTATCCACCGGCACCAGTTGCAAACCGCTGGCCTCGGCCATTTCGATGATCGCGGTGTGGCTGTCGGGCAGCCAGCCCCAGGAGGCATAGGCCGTTTCGCCGAGCGGGCCACGCACTTCGGCCCGCTGACGTTCCCCACCGCACGCCGCCAGCACCGCCGCCACCGTGCCCTCGCCGCCATCGGCCATCGGGCAGGTGATGATCTGCGCGTCGGGCCAGACCTCTTTCCAGCCTTGGGCAATGGCATCGGCCGCGCTTTGGGCGCTGATACTGTCTTTGAACGAGTCGGGGGCAATCACGATTTTCATGGGAATTCTCCAGTTCCATTACCCCCATGCTGCCAGCCGGCACGCACAATAACGCCGGGCCGCTGCACAAGAGGCCATGAGGATTATTGTTCATTTCCACAAAAGCGCAGCGTCAAGTCCCACGCTATCCCCTGTAGGAGCGAGCATGCTCGCGATGGACGACAGGACGCCGCGGTGATTCAGGGCACCCCGCGTCATCGTTGACGTCCATCGCGAGCATGCTCGCTCCTACACGGTGGGGGTGTCGGTTTGGGGGAGGAGCTGCACGCCCAGATAAAGCGCGAGCATGCCGTCCAGGCGCAGCGGATCAACGCCGCTCAGCTCGGCAATCCGCTCCATGCGGTAACGCAAGCTGTTGCGGTGAATGCCCAGGGCATCGGCGCAGGCCTGGCTTTGGCCGTCGTGGTCGCACCAGCTGCGCAAGGTCGCCAGCAACTGGCCGTTGTTGTCCTTGGCGATGACTTTGCGCAAGGGGTTGAGCAACTCGTCCAGGGCATCGTCGTTGCGGTGGCGCCAGAGCATCACCGGCAGTCGATAACGATTGAGGGTCAGCAGACGCGAGCGCGGCAACACCTCACGGCCGTAGGCCAACAAGTCGCCGACCCGCCGATAGCAACGGCGCAGCCCGGTCAGCCCATCGGCCTGCCCGCCCACCGCGATGCGCAGGATGTTCCAGCCCAGGCCGTCGAGCTTTTCCAGCAACCGCTCGTTCTCAAGGTTTTGACTGGCCGGTCGGCACCACAACAGGGACGTCTTGGCCGAACTCACGCACCAGCTATCCGGATAACGCGTGGTCAGCCAGGCACTGAGCGCCTCGGCGGTTTGCCCCGCCCCATGCTCCATGCCCAGCTCGAACAGGTACGGCACCCGGTTCAGTTGCGGCTTGAGTCCCAGTTGTTGGGCCTCGTCGATCAGCCGCGGCGAACTGCCCGCCTCGCTGAGCAACAGCGCCAGCAGATCGTCGCAACGCTGGCGCCGCCATTGCTGTTCGTCCTGCTGGTTGCGCTGGCCAACGAGCATTTCGGCGGTCATGCGCACCAGTTGCGCGTAGGTGCGCAACTGGTCGGGCTCGCCGGTGATGCCCAGCACGCCGATCAGACGCTGATCGAGCATCAGCGGCAGGTTGATGCCCGGTTGCACGCCTTTGAGATGAATCGCCGTCTGCGCGTCGATCTCCACCACCCGACCATTGGCCAGCACCAGTTGCGCGCCCTCATGGCGGGTGTTGATCCGCTCCGGTTCGCCGCTGCCCAGAATCAACCCCTGGCTGTCCATGACGTTGACGTTGTACGGCAGGATGGCCATCGCCCGGTCGACGATGTCCTGGGCCAGGTCGTGATCGAGTTCAAACATGGGGGGGAATCCTTGCAAACGAATGGGTCGGGGGTTGTTCAGCCGCACAGGGCCGGGCGGCAATCCCTGTGCTCAGGCACAAAGACAGCGACCCTGCCCGTGGCCGAGACTCACAGGGCGATCAACGTTACCCTTTGCATCGCAAAAAATCATAATAAAGAGAGAGCCCGCCATGTCACAGAGCGCCGCCGCTACCCAGGCCATCGTTGACGAAAAAAATGCCGTCTACAAACGCATTACCCTGCGTTTGATCCCCTTCATTTTCATCTGCTACCTGTTCAACTACCTCGACCGGGTGAACGTTGGATTTGCCAAGCTGCAGATGCTCGACGCGCTGAAGTTCAGCGAAACCGTGTACGGCCTCGGTGCCGGGATCTTCTTCATCGGCTACGTGCTGTGCGGCGTGCCGAGCAACCTGGCATTGACCCGGTTCGGCCCGCGTCGCTGGATCGCACTGATGATGATCACCTGGGGCACGTTGTCGACCTGCCTGCTGTTCGTCACCACGCCCACCGAGTTCTACACCCTGCGCCTGTTCACCGGTGCCGCCGAAGCCGGGTTCTTCCCCGGCGTGGTGCTGTACCTCTCGCAGTGGTTCCCGACCTTCCGCCGCGGCCGCATCATGGCGCTGTTCATGTCGGCGATACCGGTGTCCGGCCTGCTCGGCAGCCCGTTTTCCGGCTGGATCCTCAACCACTTCGCCGCCGGCCAGGGTGGCTTGGCCGGCTGGCAGTGGATGTTCCTGCTGCAAGGCATCCCGACCGTGATCCTCGGAGCGCTGGCCTATTTCCTGCTCAGCGACAGTTACGCCAACGCCAAATGGCTGACCCCGTTCGAGCGCTCGGTGTTGGAGGCCGACCATGCAGAAGACCTGGCCAACAAGCCGACAACCACCACCGATTCGCTGTTGGCGGTGTTCAAGAACCCGGCGATCTGGGCCTTCGGTCTGATCTATTTCTGCATCCAGAGCGGCGTCTACGCGATCAACTTCTGGTTGCCGTCGATCATCAAGAATCTGGGCTTCAGCGATAACCTGGTGATCGGCTGGTTGAGCGCCATTCCCTACCTGCTGGCGGCGGTGTTCATGCTGCTGGTCGGTCGTTCGGCGGACCTGCGCAAGGAACGTCGCTGGCATCTGGTAGTGCCGATGCTGATGGGTGCGGCCGGCCTGCTGATCGCCGTGAACTTCGCCACTACACCGGCCATCGCCATCCTCGGCCTGACCATCGCCACCATGGGCGCCCTTACCGGCCTGCCGATGTTCTGGCCGGTACCGACCGCGCTGCTGAGTGCCGGCGCGGCCGCTGGCGGTCTGGCGCTGATCAACTCCATGGGCCAGATGGCCGGCTTCCTCAGCCCGTACCTGGTGGGCTGGGTCAAGGACAGTACCGGTTCAACCGATGCGGCGCTGTACCTGCTGGCGGGGGTGATAGTGTGCGGCAGTTTGCTGGCGTTGCGCATGACCCGGACGCTGCGGGTGTAATGGCTGTTTAGTTCGTAGGCGAGTTTCCACGCAGGAAGTACGAGATTTCCTACTTCCAGCGCTGGGGCTTCCTACATTAATAAATTCGAAGAGGCGATAGTCTGCGATCGCCTCGTTTCACTGACGGTTTAGCGAGGTATAAAAAAATCTAAAAGGGTGTAAAAAGTGATCAAACTTTCTGTAACCAGCCTGTGCCTGTCCCTGTCGTTAGCCTGCCTGCCGCTGACCAGTAATGCGGCCCTCCCCGCCCAGTCTGATTCTGCAAAAATGCCTTCCTATCCGTTCAGCCTTTCGTGCAGCAAAGATAATTTCACCGGCGAAGTTAGAGGCCATTACTACAACTATGGCAGTAACGGCAGAAGCGTCTACGTAGATCAATATAAAATCACCAAAAGAAACGGCCAATCAGGCGGCAACAAGGCCAATGTGAACACGACCATTGCCGACGCCAATGGCGGCGGAAGCAAATCGTTCAAATCTCCCGACAGCATGAAACAGGATGGCCAGTGGCACGACCTGGGTGATTTCTGGCACTCGCCGTGGACCGCTACTCAGGTCAGGGTCGAGTTTGTTTTCGACAAGTCAGGTAAAGATCCCCGGTGCGAAGGTTGGGCCAACCTTGGTTGAATAGAAATGTTGTTTGCCCATGTAACTTGATTGTGCCACTCCATAAGTAACATGGGATTTGCTCGTGGCTTTATCAGGCCACGAGTTTCTCCGAAAAAATCAAACCATTACTCGACTGCGCATCAATGACCATCGCCGCTATTAATAGTCATCTCATCCGCCTGTCAAACATCAAAAAAAGCTACCCACTCGAAGACGAAATACTGCCCGTCCTCAACAACATTTCCATGACGATAAGCAATGGCGAAAGTTGCGCCTTGTTGGGTACTTCCGGCTCAGGCAAAAGCACACTGCTTAATATTCTGGGTCTACTGGATTCCGCTGACTCCGGCGAATACTACTTTGCCGGTCACAACATATTCACCGCCACCCCGGACGAACTCGCCGCCATCCGCAATCGCCACATCGGCTTCATCTTCCAGAGCTTCAACCTGATGCCGCGCCTGAGTGCCCTCGACAACGTCGCCCTGCCCCTGCGCTATCGCAATACCCCGCGCAACCAAGCGCAACAACGCGCCCTGCACATGCTCGCCCAGGTCGGCCTGGAACAGCGCGCCCGGCATCGTCCTGCCGACCTGTCCGGCGGTCAGCGGCAACGGGTGGCGATTGCCCGGGCGTTGGTCGGCGAGCCGTCGCTGATCCTGGCGGACGAACCCACCGGCAACCTGGACCGGCGCACGGCGGACGAGATCATGGAGCTGCTGCTGTCGCTCAACCGAACCCGGAACGTGACGTTGATCGTGGTCACCCATGACCCGGCGATCGCCAGTCGCCTGGACCGTCAGGTTCGGGTCGATAACGGTGTGCTGCAGGAGATCTGCCCTTGTCCGCGCTAGGCACCCTTGTGCTGCAAGAGCTGGGCGCCAGCCTGCGGGCGTTGGGCAAGCGTTCGGTCCTCGCGCTGATCGGCATCGCGATTGGCAGTTCGTCGGTGGTGGCCATGATCAACATCGGCAGCAACGCCGCCGAGGAGGCTTCAATGATTTTCAAGGGAATGGGCGTCACCACGCTGGTCGCTCAACTGCCCGAATCCACCCGGGTTGGAAGCGTTGCTCGCCTGACGCTTGATACCGATCAACTGCGCGCCTGGGTCCCCAACCTGCTGAACATCGCACCCACTGCGCAAACCGGCAGTTCGGTGACGTTCAAGGGCCGCACCCAGTACACCCAACTGGTGGGCAGCACTGCGGAACTGCCGGGGGCGATGGGTTTGACGCTCCGTGAAGGGCGTTTTTTGTCGGCCTTCGATCAGGGTGATACCTACGCCGTGGTCGGGCACCGACTGGCTGAAGACCTCTGCACGGCGGCTGATCCCTTGCGCATCGGTGATCGGATACGCGTTGACGATTATCTGTTCCAGGTGATCGGCATTCTGCGCAACCAACCCGACAGCCTGCTGATTCCGGTGCGGGCCAACGACTCGCTGTTCATCCCCTTGGCCGGCATGCGCCGGCTCAACGATTCGGTGCACATCCGTGACGTGATCATTCGCGTGGCAGCCCAACAGGACATCAGTGCGACCGCGGCGGCATTGACCGACCCGCTGAAACGACTGTCCGGCGCCCAGGATGTCGACATGATGATCCCGCAGCAACTCATGGAGGGCATGACCCGGCAAACCCGCACCTTCGCCTACCTGTTGATGGCGCTCGGTGGCCTATCACTGATCGGCAGCGGTACCGGCGTGATGAACGTGATGCTCATGAACGTGTCGTCGCGACGACGCGAAATAGGTGTGCGCATGGCGCTGGGCGCGCGCCGGCGGGACATCCGCAATCTGTTCATGTTCGAGGCCATCACGCTGACTGCCGTGGGGGCGTTGTGCGGTGGGCTGCTGGGCATTGCCTGTGCGTTCACTTATGCCAACGTGTCGGACTGGACGTTCTTCCTCGCGCCTTTGTCACTGCCCCTCGGCGTGCTCAGTACGTTGCTGGTCGGGGTATTTTTTGGCCTGTACCCGGCCATGCTGGCTTCCCGGCTGCAACCGGTCGAGGCATTGCGCGATGAATAACGGGCGAGTCGCGGCGATCACCCTGCTCTGCGTGTTTGCGCAGAGCGGCCACGCATCGGTGGACGTGTCCGCGCCATCATTAACGCGTGCCAATGACCGCAGCGTGCTGTTGAGCCAGCAATCGACGCACCTGACCCTGGGCGACGCGGTGTACCTCGGGTTGCGTAATCATCGGGGGATCCGCAGCGCTTACCTGCAACGGGTGGCGCAGAAATTCGACTTGCGCGTGGCCCGGGACGCGTTCAATCCAAAGCTGCTGATCAAGGCAAAACACGAGGGGACCCAAGGCAGCGAAGACCGGGGCCGCCATACGACGCTGGCCCCCACCGTGAGTCTGCTCAGTGAATACGGCACCCGCCTCAGCACCGGCTGGACCCGCCAACTGGGGGACGCCGAGCGGGCCGGACGCGTGCGCAGCGACGGTTTGAACCTGTCCATCATTCAACCGCTGCTGCGCGGTGCAGGCCGGGACGTGACCACAGCGCCCTTGCGCCTGGCGCAGGTGTCGGAACAGGCCAACCGCCTGAACCTCAAGGCCAGCGTGTCCCGGGCGATCTCCGACATCATTGCCAGCTACCGCGAGTTGCTCAGGTCCCAGGAGCAACTGACGATTGCCCAGGAGGCGCTCAGACGCACCCGCTCACTGCTGGAGGTAAACAAGGCGTTGATCAGCGCCGGGCGCATGGCCGAGTTCGAAATCGTCCAGACCGAAGCTGACATCGCGGCGCAGGAACTGGGGGTCGAAGACGCGCAAAACCAGCTGCACATCAATCGCCTGGCGCTGCTGCGTTTGCTGGCCCTGGACCTGTCGACGCCGGTCCACGCCAGTGAAATCCTCGAGGCCTCCCGCGTGACCATCGACCCGCAGCAAGCCCTGCGCCTGGCGCAGATTCAACAACCGCAGTATTTGTCGACGCTGCTCGGCCGCCAACAGGCCGAGCTGAACCTGCTGGTCGCCAGGGATCAGGCGCGCTGGAACCTGTCGCTGGTCACCGGCGCCAATCAGCTCAACGGCCGCGCGGACTCAGGCATCGGCGCCCGGCGCACCTGGGACAGTTACGCCGGTGTGCAGCTGGAAATCCCCATCGGCGACCTGAGTACCCGCCAGGCCGAGGTTCACGCGCGGGTCAATGTCGAGACTCAGGAGATCCAACTGGCCGACGCTCGCCAGGAACTGGAACGGGACGTCAACAACGTAGTGCGCGACCTCGGCACCCGCTGGCGCCAATATGAAATCGCCCAGCGAGCCACTGAACTGTCGCGACGCAAACTGGAGATCGAACGGGAAAAGCTCAATGCCGGGCGCTCCAGCAATTTTCAGATCATCAGTTTCGAAGGCGACCTGCGTGCAGCGCAGAATGCCCGGCTCAGTGCTTTGATTGCCTATCTGAACGCCCAGACCCAACTCGACCTGACCCTCGGCATGACACTGGAAAGTTGGGAGATTGCCCTCAATGACTACTGATAAAACAGGCCTGTGCCGCTGGCAAAAACTGGCGTTGCTGACGTCGATCGTCTTGACGGGCCTGGCGATCTTCAAAGTGCAGGCGCCACTCACTGCCGCTGCCGACAGCGAGCAATGGTTGAGCGTAAACAACGCGCCCCTGATCCACAGCATCGCCCTGGCGGGAAAGATCGAACCCCACAAGACGGTGTTCCTGAGCGCGCCCTTTGAAGGCAACATTCAAGCGCTGCTGGTGGAGCAAGGACAACGGGTGGAACAGGGGCAGCGGTTATTGACCCTGGATCCGACCCTGATCGAAACGCAACTGCGCGATGCCCTGGCGGCGCAACTCAAGGCACAGCGCGTCGAGCAAGAAATGAAAGACTGGGACAACAGTGCGCAGGTGGTGCGGGCGCGGCGCACGGTGCGTACCGCTGAAATGACGCTGAGCAACTTGCAACGCAGGCTTGACGACACCCAACAGTTGCTGGCGCGCGGAATCATCCCGCGCAATGAACTGGATGACCTGAGCCAGCAGTTGCAGATGCAACGGCTTGAACTGAGCGCCGCGCAAAACGAGTTGCAGCAAACCCTGGCCCAGGGAACCGGCGAACAGCGGCGCATTGCCGAGATGGAGCTGACCAATGCCACAGTCAAATATGAGGGCTTGCGCGCGTTGCTCGACGGCCAGCACATCGTTGCGCCCTACACCGGGGTGATCGTGCCTGCCAATACCTCATCGCGTCCCGATGCCGGCACCGCACCGTTGCAGGCCGGTTCCCGGCTGAGTCAAGGTCAGGTGGTGTTCGGATTGGCCGATATCGAACGCCTGAAGATCGTGGCCCTGGCCTCGGAGCTCGACGTCAATCAGTTGCATCCGGGGCAACCGGTGGAGATCGAAGGAGATGGCTTCGAGGGTGAGCGCCTGTCGGGCAAGGTGCACATCGTCAGCAGCCTGGCCGACCCCGGTGAAGAATCCAACGGCAGTGCGAAGTTCTCGCTCACCCTGTCGCTGCCGCCATTGACACCCCAGCAGTTGCGCAGGGTGCGCCTGGGCATGAGCGCACGCTTGTCCATCACCACGTATCGCAATGAGCAGGCGATCGTGGTGCCGCCGCAGGCGATTCGCCAGGAAGGTCCGGATCGGGTGGTGGATTACCGAGAAGCCATGGACCGCCCTGTTCAGCGGATGACCGTTACCACTGGGCGATCGAGCGTCGATGGGGTTGAGGTTTTTGGGCTGGCGCCGGGATTCGTTCGCACGGGCGGGTTGCGGCCTCAATAATTCATTTTGCCGGACCCGGGCTTTCTGGTATTTGATTGAAGCTTTCCCACTGGCAAAAGGAATTCATCATGAGCTACCGCACGCTGGGTCACTCGGGTTTGCAGGTGTCGACCCTGACCCTGGGCACCATGATGTTCGGCGAACAGACCCGCACCGAAGATTCCCTGCGAATCATCGATAAGGCCTGGGACCAGGGCATCAATTTCATCGACACCGCGGACGTCTACACCCACGGTCGCTCCGAGGAAATCGTCGGCGAAGCGATAGCCGGTAACCGCCACGAATGGGTGTTGGCAACCAAAGTCGGTTTCGGCCCGGTGGACGGTGTGCCGAACCGCAGCGGCCTGAGCCGCAAGCATATGTTCAACGGCATCGACGCCAGCCTGACGCGCCTGGGCACCGATTATCTGGACATCTATTACCTGCACCGCGAAGACCACAACACGCCGCTGGAAGTGACGGTGTCGGCGATGGGCGACTTGATCCGCCAGGGCAAGGTCCGCTATTGGGGCCTGTCTAATTACCGTGGCTGGCGCATCGCCGAGGTGATTCGGGTGGCCGATGCGCTCGGCGTCGACCGCCCTGTGATCAGCCAGCCGCTGTACAACATCGTCAATCGCCAGGCCGAGGCCGAGCAGATCGCTGCGGCGCACAACTATGGCCTGGGGGTGGTGCCCTACAGTCCGTTGGCGCGTGGCGTGCTCAGCGGCAAATACGCCCCGGATGTGGCGCCGGATGCCAACAGCCGCGCAGGTCGCGCCGACAAGCGCATTCTGGAAACCGAATGGCGTGTGGAGTCATTGCGCATCGCCCAACAGATCCAGGCTTACACCCAGAGTCGTGGCGTGGGCATCGTTGAATTCGCGATTGCCTGGGTGTTGAACAATGGCGCCGTCACCTCAGCCATCGTGGGCCCGCGCACCGAAGCACAGTGGGACGCCTACACTAAGGCGCAGGCGGTGAAGATCACGGCCGACGATGAGGCGTTCATCGATTCGCTGGTGACACCGGGACATGCGTCGACACCGGGGTTCAATGATGTGAGCCACTTTGTGTCCGGGCGTAATTCCCGCAGTTGATGCTGGATGTGCCGGCCTCATCGCGGGCAAGCCTTGCTCCTGCAATGTCGCAGATCCTTGTGGAAACGGGCCTGCTCGCGAAGACGGACGGCTACTCAACATCGATGTCGACTGACCCAGCGCATTCGCGAGCAAACCCGCTTCCACAGTTTTCCGGGTGTTCGCAAAAGCTGGGGGGGGGGCTGATCATCTGGTCAGTATTTGTCGCCGAAACCACGTATCCTCCGCCCCCCGTTTCACGTTCGACTTCGCGAGGACAGTTTGTCTAAAGGTATTGCTCTATCGGTTTCAGCCTCGGTGCTGTTTGCCGTCATGTATTACTACACGTCGCTGCTCACCCCCTTGAGCGGCGTGGAGATTTTCGGCTGGCGCATGCTGCTGACCGTGCCCTGCATGACCGTGTTCATGGGGGTGTCCGGTGAATGGCGGCGCGTGGCCGACCTGCTGCGGCGCATCGGCGCAAAACCGAAACTGGTCGCCGGCCTGATCCTGTCGTCAGCCCTGCTCGGCGTGCAGCTCTGGCTGTTCATGTGGGCGCCGCTCAACGGCTACAGCCTCGATGTGTCGTTGGGTTACTTTCTGTTGCCGCTGGCCATGGTGCTGACCGGGCGCATCGCTTATGGCGAACGCCTGTCCTATCTGCAAAAGGTCGCGGTGTTCTTCGCCAGCCTGGGCGTGGTCAATGAGGTGTATCAGGTCGGCGGGTTTTCCTGGGCGACCCTGGTGGTGGTCATCGGCTACCCGCTGTACTTCGTGCTGCGCAAATGGCTGAAGACCGACAACCTCGGCGGGCTGTGGGTGGACATGACCCTGATGCTGCCGATCGCCTACGGGTTCGTGCACGGTGGCGACCAGGGTTTCGGGGTGTTCGATCAGTACCCTGCCCTGGCGTGGCTGATCCCGCTGCTGGGGCTGATCAGCGCCTCTGCGCTGGTGGTGTACATCATCGCCAGTCGCCTGCTGCCGTTCAGCCTGTTCGGATTGCTGAGCTATGTGGAGCCGGTGCTGTTGCTCGGCGTGGCGTTGCTGTTGGGGGAAAGTATCAAGTCGGGGGAATGGCTGACCTATATCCCGATCTGGCTGGCGGTGGTGGTGCTGGTGTTTGAAGGGTTCAAGCACCTGATGCGCCAGCGCCGGCCTTAAGCCCCGCGCAAAAAAATGTGGGAGCAACTGTCTTCCCCCCCTGCCATTCGTCACCGCCATTCGGTCCTGTCCCGTAGCATCGCATTTAGTCTGATCAGCAATATCCGCATGCAGGCGATGAGCGCGACTTTCGCGCTCTTGCCTCGCTCCCGAAGTCCTTCA